>Ga0197142_1000472_pt1 | contig 37018 bp, 28 predicted proteins | sample GBS60_MetaG_FD_148614 | JGI IMG/M metagenome (GOLD analysis project Ga0197142, IMG submission 148614) | Sediment microbial communities from Great Boiling Springs, Gerlach, Nevada, United States - GBS 60_MetaG | ecosystem: Environmental > Aquatic > Thermal springs > Hot (42-90C) > Sediment...
GAGTACATTTATTGTTACAATAAGTATAATAAACAGAAGAGTTTAGATTATGAAAGTCCGATAGAGTATTATAGGAAGTATTGTGCCAAAAAAGGTAATCAAGAAGGAATAGAGAAATTGAGTAATTTTGTAAAGCAATTAGAACTCCATTTGAGTAAAGAGTCCAAATATAATCATAAACATAATCATGGGGAACTATACACTCTTCATGCCGATGAGGTGTGTAGTAATTCATTGCAACAGAAATTACGGTTTTGGCTTCAGGAAAAAGTAATCTTGGATCAGTTCTTTTATCGGGTTTCCTTGCCATCCAAGACATTTCTCCGTGAAAGCCTTCTTCAAGCCATTTTTTCAGATGTTGTTTTTCAAGTGTCAGGCATTCTGCTTGGACGAAGCCGATCTTCTGGAATCCGCGTTCAAAGGCTTTCTGTTTTATTGTCTCTGCCAGTGTTGACATTCTTCTTCATTCTCAAGTATAGGTTTTTTATAGAAAAAATGGCCAGCCTTTTTGCTTAGCTGGCCATTTTTTGAGGTACTTCTGCTTTGTCCTTGAACTTTGATTGAACTTTGATTCATGACGGAATACGTATTTTCAGGGCATTTGGTATGATTTCAAACTTTGCCGGTAGTTTACCGAGCAACTCACCATCAGCCTCGATCTGGATTTGTTGATTTTTCTCAAATGGCCTTGCTTCTACCTTTCTCGCAAGAACACTTCCGACCTCAGGTAAGCTCAAATGTGTGCCTTGATAAAGAGAGTAAGAATTCAAAATAACCTTCAAAGCGGAAATGTTGCCAATATTTATGATGTCGAAAAATCCGTCGTTTAGTCGGGCGTTTGGAGCTATTTTCATTCCTCCACCGAAAAAGCACGCATTGCAGATGCAGAAATTCAGTGTATGCAAGGAGGTTTCTTCCTTTTCATCTAACCTGACCTTGATATATATGCTGTTTGACTCTATAATTTCCTGCAAAGTCGAAAGTGCAAAGCCTAATTTCCCACGCAATTGTTGAAGCGGAATAAACCACTGAAGTTTTGTGCTTGTTTTCACCCTACGTATAACAGATGCAGAAAGTCCAAAAGATGATATATTCAGGAAATATCTTTCAGCTTGCCCGTTTTCTTCGGTTGTGTAAGATATTTTTCCTACATCAATCTGTTTAGTCACACCTTCCCGTAACTGCTTGGCAGCTTGGCGTATCTCGGTCGAGATTCCAATTGTCCGCCGAAAATCTCCACCTGTGCCTGAAGGCAAAACACCAAGTTCAACATCTTCTTGAGAAAGCAGGATCCCATTGGCAACTTCGTTAATAGTCCCGTCGCCGCCACAGGCTATGATAAGTTTTCTTCCTCTCTTAGCTGCTTCAAAAGCAATCCGAATACCATCACCTTGTTTTCTGGTGAAAGCAACTTGAAAAGCTCCAAAATGTGTCCTTAGATCCGAAGCAATTTCTGCCCATCTGTCCCTCGTAGTTCCAAATGCCGATTGTGGATTTACTATGACTAAAGCTACCGAAGAGTCAGTAAACATTTTCTTAACTTGTCAAATTCTAATACGACCTATATTTGACAGGCAAAACCTATCGCAAAATTTTATTGATTCTTGAACACAAATCCGTATATCATAGGTTGGGTTAGATTTTCCGAAGGGACGGCTTTTTGATACATGAATACTTTGCTGTTTGCATATCTTGCAATCGGAATAATTATTTCATTTTTCATCTCCATTTATGCTCTCAGTAGCCCCGTCCGTGGAAGAAAACCCTTCGCTATTACTTGTCTGCTTTCTACTTTCTGGATGTATGCTGAAATGATCAAGCAGATAACTCCCTCTTCTGAAATTAGGTTGCAATCAGAAACACTTCGCTACAGTGCCGCCATCTTAATTCCCATTTTTCTCTTCATCTTCGTAAATGAATACTTCAACAGAAAACTCTCTCGCAAAACGGTTTTTCTTCTATCAATCGTCCCTTCGATCTCGATCATGGTTTTACTTACAAACCCTTACCATTATCTTTTCTTCAAACAAATCTATCTTAATTCACAGAATTATTCAACTTTAGTTTACGGTCCTTATTACTGGTTCATTCATTTTCCATACTCATACAGCTTAATGGCGGGGGTCTTAGTTTTAACTTTTAGCCAATTGAAAACAACCCCGAGAAACGAAAGAAAACCGATATTGGTTTTGTTCGTATCTTTTTGCATCCCTCTTTTAATGAATGTCCTAGCCGTTTTCAGAGTTTTCGGAGAAATTAGCTTGACCGCTTTTTCCTTCCCTTTGTTTTTCTTGATGATAACATTTGCAATTTTCCGTTACAACCTGCTAAAAGTTAACCCAATTGTATATGAGAAAGTCTTCAAAAGCATACAGGATGGAGTCATAGTTGTTAACGCAAACGATGTAATAGTCGACATAAACCCAACTGCTGCCGAAAGTCTCGGAAAAAAGGCTGAAGAATTTTTAGGAAAGAAGCTAGAAGAAGCCTTTTCTGATTGGAATCACCTACTGCAAAAATATAAACACATCGAAGACCTAACCGACGAAGTTCAGATAAATCTTAAAGGAGAGAGGCGCTTTATTTCTGTTAGAATTTCGCCGATAAAAAATGAAACCGACACTCTTGAAGGAAGAGTCTTCATCCTAAGAGATATAACAGAAAGCAAAAGATACGAAATGTTTCTAAGAAACTTGGCATTTCAAGATGCACTGACACGCATATCTAATCGGCGAAAGTTTCAGGAAGATTTTGAGCTTCTAATAGAACACTCAAGAATTCTAAGAAAAACTTTCTCGGTCGTTTACCTTGATATAGACAATTTCAAACAGATCAATGATTCTTTAGGACATAGTGCCGGAGATGACCTGCTAAAACTAGTTGCAAACCGCATTTCACTTACCTTGCGTGGCTCTGATAAATTAGCCAGACTCGGAGGAGACGAATTTGCCATTTTACTTCACGAGTGTAATTATGTGGATGCTCAACAAATCATTTCAAGGATTTCTAACATTATCGAAAAAGAGCCTTTTCCCATCTCCGAACAACCTGTCAAGATCAGTGTGAGTATTGGGCTTGCAAACTACCCAAAAGACGGATCCAGCATGAAAGAGCTTATAAAAGTAGCCGATTGGCGTATGTATGAAGAAAAGAAGAAAAAGAAAGGGAAAAAACTCGAAGATGAGTTAAGCTTTCAAGCTGGTCCAGAAGTCTAACTTCAACTTCTGAAACTGAACTTGTCGAGAATCTGTGCTACTCTAAACGATGCTCAAAGTATTTATGATTTTCGCCGTAGAAGCGTCTAAAGATTCCTCCGAAATTATTGCAGAGTTTTCCAAGCTACGCTAAGCTCAAAGATAAAATAACACCAAAATCAGATAGATTACAAAATTCGCTTACAAACACTTTTTTTGGGTTAGCAGCTATTCTGGTTACTCCGACGGCAACAATTTCCTTGGGTCTATAGCTTTATCGTTTAGTCGAAGCTCAAAATGAAGGTGAGGCCCGGTTGAACGTCCTGTTGAGCCAACCAAGCCGATTTGTTGACCTTTGCTTACAAAATCGCCGACTTCGACTTGAATTTTCATCAGATGGCCGTATCGAGTCGTTAAACCGTTGCCGTGGTCTATTTCTATTAAATTACCGTAACCGCCTTGCCAACCTGCTTTAGTGACCCTTCCACTTCCTGCCGCTACTACACTATCTCCTCGCTCTCCACCAATGTCAATCCCTTTGTGAAACTCGTAAGTTCTTCCACCAAAAGGATTATTTCTAAAACCGAATTCATTTGTTACTTTATCTTCTCGTGGCCAAAGATTTGGAACAAACTCAGGATTAAGCGTAGAAACAACTTCTTTTAACTCAAGGTCTATTTCTTTCTCGTACTCAGACTTCTCCGAATAAGGATTTTTAACAACCACAGATCCATCAGAATTAACTCTTTCCTCTTCAAATTGAAATTGCAATAATGAAGCTTGACTGCCCGTAAAAGTAGAGTCTGAAAAGCTCTTCCCGATTTTGATCTGACTAAAGACCTTGTCAAAATCGGAACTAACAAAAGAGGCTACCGCCAAAATAAAAAAACAATAAAACAAACTGGCAAGACTGCTTTTGATTTTCTTTGTAGGGATTTTAATCCGACGTATGTGAATTTCAGAACGAGAGCCATAAGAAATCAGAAAATCATAAGTATCTTTTTTCATTCATTCCATCTCCTAAACAATTTTTCAGAAACCTCTACATTAAGAACAAAAATTCAAGCACAATCACATTTGCTTCAATCCCTGTTGTTCCTGACCGATTGTTAAAAATTGTTGTTTGCTGATTTCCGAAAAATGGAATTCGTTTTAGAATTATCAAACATTTTTGTAAAAAGCAAATCTGAATGAGAAACTTTTTAGAAAAGCTTTAGGCTACAAGTTCATAAACGATGAAACAATAAAAAGGCAAAGTTTGAGGAAGACTTGAAGAAAGGTTAGAATCGAATGAGAAAAAATAGGAGTTCTGAAAGTGCTTAGTTTGAAATTATGAGAGTTATTTTCGTCACGGGCGGAGCGGGATTCATCGGCTCTGCCTTTGTTAGAATGATTTTAGAAGAAACCTCTGATGTCAAAGTGATTAACTTCGATGCTTTGACCTATGCCGGAAACCTAGACAATCTAAAAGGACTTGACCCATCAAGACATGAATTCATTCATGGAGATATAACCGATAAGAAAGCAGTTTTTGAAGCATTGCCAGAAAATGCCGAAGCTATATTCAATTTTGCTGCTGAATCGCATGTTGACAGAAGCATAGAATCGGCAGATGAGTTTTTGAAAACGAATGTTTTGGGAACCCAAGTTTTGCTCGATGTTGCACGTCACAAAAAAACCAAAAGATTCGTTCAGATCAGCACAGACGAAGTTATGGGTTCTTTACCGGAAGATGACAAAAGCTTTTTTACTGAAGAATCTCCGCTTCGTCCTAACTCACCCTATGCAGCTTCAAAAGCAGCAGCTGAGTTGATTGTTCGCGCGGCAAGAAAAACTTTTGGGATTGACACTATTATAACTCGATGTGGAAATAATTACGGTCCGAGACAATTTCCAGAAAAATTGATTCCTTTAATGATTGCAAACGCAATGAACAATGAACCACTACCGGTTTATGGTGACGGTAAAAATGTTCGTGACTGGATTTACGTCGAGGACCATTGCAGAGCCATCTGGCAAATCTACGAAAAAGGAAAAAGCGGCGAAATTTACAATATCGGTGCACGAAATGAACGACAAAACATAGAAGTCGTCAAATCAATTCTCGATATACTTGGAAAACCGTATTCTCTGATACGGTTCGTCGAAGATCGTCCCGGACACGATCGCCGATACGCAATCGATCCGACGAAAGTTGAAACAGAAATAGGTTGGAAGCCAAAAGTAAAATGGGAAGAAGGTTTGAAAAAAACAATTAAGTGGTATCAAGAAAATCAAGACTGGGTTGAAAGAATAAGAAACGGAAGTTATAGAGAATACTATCAGCGACTCTACGGTGCAAGATTAGGACTCAAATCAGCACCGAAAAATTAACCTCAAAAATTTTGATCATAGAAAACTTTCAGTCTTAAGACTTGCCGGAAGTTTTACGAAAAAAATCAAGCAAATTTGTTTGAGAGGTTCTGAATGCTAAAATCAAACCTATGCAAAGCCTTTCTGAGGTTTACTTCATAACGGCAATGATGATTCTAATTTTGATTGGATGCGTCATTGCTGTAGTCGCTTTTTTCCGCACTTACAAAAGAGAACAACTCGAACGAGAAAAAGAATCTAGAAAAATCGAGCAACTCAAAAAAGCAAAGGAGAAAATGGAATAATTTATGCCGAAACTCTTACAAAGAGAAAAAGCTGTGCTGATTGTAATTGACATGCAGGAAGCATTTCGCAAAATAATTCAAGATTTCTCTGATCTCACCGCGCGAATAACAACAATGATCAAAGCATGTCAGATTCTTCAAGTCCCAATAATCTTAACCGAACAATATCCGAAAGGTTTGAAACACACAGTAGAAGAAATCTTATCTGTTTTACAGACCGATCAAAAAATCTACGAGAAAAATACTTTTAGTTCCTGTGGAGCGAAAGGTTTCGTAGAACATCTGGAAAACTTGAAAGTTCGACAAACAATTCTTTGTGGTATTGAAACTCATATTTGCGTTAGCCAAACAGCTCATGAATTGTTGGAAAAGGGATTCCAAGTGCATCTTTTAGCCGACTGTGTTAGTAGTCGCTATGAAATAAACAAACAAATAGGAATTGAAAAAATGAAGCAGAGCGGTGTCATCATGTCTTCACTTGAAATGGCAATTTTTGAGTTGATGAAAAGCTCGGCTCATCCGTGTTTCAAAGAAATTCAAAATCTGGTCAAATAAGCTATGCAGCAAATACTTTCTACACTTAATCCGCAACAGTTAGAAGCGGTCACAACAATTGAAGGCCCCGTGTTAGTGCTTGCCGGAGCCGGTTCGGGAAAAACCAGAGTTATAACGGTGCGCACGGCTTATCTAATGGCGTATCACCACGTCCAACCACGAAATATTCTTTCGGTCACCTTTACAAACAAAGCAGCAGAAGAAATGCGAGAAAGAATTCATAGTCTTACGGCGTCTTTGAAGTTTTCCAGAAGCTCATGCCAAACGAATGAATTGCCGTTAGTTTGCACATTTCATTCACTCTGCGCACGAATTTTGCGTCAGGAAATAGAAAAACTCCAAGAAGGCTATACAAAAAATTTCAACATCTACGATTCGGACGAAAGCGAACAGATAATTAAAAATTGCATAAAAAGTCTGGGCATTGATGAAAAGAAACTCACACCTAAATTTGTTCAGATTCTTATTTCAGATGCAAAGAATCGTGGCGAAGATTTGGAAACTTACATTCAAGCCTATCCGCCCACCAAGAAAGATGCAATCCTAGAAGTAGCAGCAAGCTACCAAAAAGAAATGAAGAATGCCAATGCACTTGACTTTGATGACTTGCTTGTCAAAACAGTCAAACTTTTGCAAAAAGACGAAGAAACTCGGCTGAAATACAACCAAATTTTCAAATACATAATGGTTGATGAATATCAAGACACAAATCCGCTACAATTTGCCTTGCTTCAGCTTTTGACCGAACTACACCAAAATATATGTGTTGTCGGAGATGATGCACAAAGCATTTATGGATTTCGTCACGCAGACATTAAAAACATTCTTGATTTTGAGAAATACTATCCTTCGGCTAAAGTGATCAAACTCGAACAGAATTATCGTTCGACAAAAACAATTCTAAACGTAGCTGAAGCAGTCATTAAAAACAACCTGCATCGAAAGGACAAAAGACTTTGGACAGACAATCCTGAAGGTGAAAAAGTTTATTACTATCAAGCATCCACAGGCGAAGACGAAGCAGAGTTCGTAGCTTCAAAGATCAAAGAAATTTTGAGGCACAATCCGCAAGAAAAAATCGCCGTTTTGTATCGAACAAATGCTCAATCTCGCCTTTTTGAAGAAGCTTTACGCCGATACGGCATAAAATACAAAATCGTAGGTGGATTTTCATTCTACCAACGTGCCGAAATCAAAGACATAGTGGCTTATCTAAAAGTGATTTTGAATCCTTTCGACAACCTCGCCCTAGAGCGAATAATAAATGTTCCGCAACGCAAAATTGGCGAAAGAACGACAGAAAAAATAAAAGAACTTGCCAAGCAGATGAACATTTCCTTGTGGGAAACGATTTCAATCATCACAGATGAAAGATTAACTTCTGAATCTACGGAAATAAGAGAGCTATTTTCAAAACACTCAATCTTAGCACTTCGCAATTTCAAGATTTTGATCGAAAGATTCCAATGCGAGACAACATTGATAGAAAAAGGCAAGAAAAGCATTTCTGAATTTGTCAAAGATGTTATAGAAAAAAGCGGATACCTAGAAATGCTACTTTCGTCTGAAGATGAGCAAAACCACAATAGAGCAGAAAATCTTGCCGAATTCGTCAGCGCTGCCGTTCGGTATGACGAAAAAGAAAACAACAATCCCATAGGTTTGCTAAGATTACGAGAATTTATTGACTATGCATCCTTGACTTCAAGTGCAGATGATTTCGATCAAGCCTCTAATCTGACGCTAATGACCATTCACGCCGCAAAAGGACTGGAGTTTCCGGTTGTTTTTCTTGTTGGCTTAGAACAAGGAATTTTCCCGCATCTTCGCTCGCTTGATGACGAAAATCAACTCGAAGAAGAAAGACGCTTATGCTATGTTGCACTAACACGCGCAAAACAAATTCTTTTCGTAACTCACGCTAGAAAGCGATACTTCTATCTTTCGGAAGTTGAAAATGAACCGTCTATTTTCCTAAAAGAAATGCCTGAAGAACTCTTAGAAGACCTTTCATATTCTTCTTCTTGGCTTTCCTTACAAAAGAGAAAAAAGAAAAAGCAGGAAAAATTCGACATCCCCACCTATGACTCGGTTGAAGCAGTAGCAGAGTTTTTTAGGAGAAAATCTTTCCCCACTTCTGCCGACCTCGAAAAACAAACTTCCCAGAAACAAATAATGCAAAATCTCAAAGCAACAAACTCCGAACAAACGCGCAGCCTTCTGCATGAAGAAAAGCTTACAGATGAAGTTTATCCAGGTATGTATGTTCATCATGACAAATACGGACGTGGGCTTGTTTTGAGAAAAGAAGGAAGAGGCGAGGATGCCAAAATTACGGTCAGTTTTCCGGGATTCGGCGTGAAAAAATTAGTAGAAAAATACGCAAAATTAAAAAAAGCCTGAAAATTTCTTTGCAAAACTCTTTCATTATTTTGCATCATGAAAAGTAGGTTGTTTGATAAAAAACAAGTAACCTCAAAATCAAAGCATTACGAGATGACAAAAACAATTGCCACACTCTTTTTGTTAATTTTGCTGGTTGCCATTACAAAAGCCCAGAATACGCAGAATTCGACTTTTACAAGACCACGCCTTGTTCAATCCGCAAATCCTGATCAACCAGCTAATGACTCCAAAAACAAAATAGAATTTTCAGAACCACAAAATTCAGGCAAAGATTTGCCAAATCAAAAAACAAACTCATCTAATCCAAACATAAAAGCTAATCCGCTTCCCACACCGATTATAATTACAAACAAAACCGATAAAACAAACACAAAGCAGGTTACAATTGAAGATCTAATAAAAGGTTCTTCTGAAGATCTCGAGAGGAACAAGCCTGAAAATGAGTCTTACTCAAAACAGCCAAAACTTGATTTTGCAAAAATCAAAAGCAAAATTGCCGAGGCAAAAAGACTTTTGCAATCGCGCCCGCTACCGACAGCAATATATGATGCTTCTCGCATTGACACCGGCGTTGTTAGGCTTGCTTTCTACGATTTCAAAAGAAACAAAATAGACTTTGTGACATTACCGAAATTTTTATTTTTGCAAAAAGGTGCTGAATTCCCAGCTCTTAGCAATGACGGAAAAAGAATAATCATCAAAATAATTCGTGGTAACGGTGTGAATACACCCGTGACAATTTCAGAAGAAAGTGGTGAATTGCATCTACCATTGCTCGTTCAATATCCTATTGAGAAAAATGGGCAACATCAAGAAACAGCTTACTACGTCTCTACGCACACAGGTCTGGTAACGCCAGAGGTGGTGCAAGCGGGCAAAATCTACGTGCGTAATGTAATAAACACGGCACGTAGCCAACTGAAAGCTCAAGGTATTTTTATTTCCAAAGAAATCGCTGACATTGCAGAAAGACTGGTAATCGTCGAGCATGTTGATCACTACAGATTTAGAAATGAAGATCACCAAAAGATTTTCAATGACATCTACGCCTTATATGCGTTGAATGAAGGACAGACTTATCGGTATTCTGTAAGCCGTGCAGGCGCAGGTGGCATGGCGCAGATGATTCCATCAACTTATGCAATCGTTAGAAATCGCTTTTACACGGTCGGATTGATACCCGATTTTGTCGAGGGGATGCGTAATCACATAAACGCAGCGAAGGCAATGCTACTTTACATGCACATGACTTGGAATGATCTTCTTCTAAACAGTGTGGTTTATGAAGCCCTCCAAAACCAAATTGCAACTCAAAAAGAACTTCTTGCCGCAGGCTACAATTCTAATCCTGCAAGACTACCGCTTTACATCAAACGCGGCGGAGCAGATTGGAAAAACTTGCTACCGGCAGAAACAAAAATCTACCTTGAAATCTACAGGTCTATGGAGCTTTTTGTACCGATAGAACCTAGAAAAGAATAAATGCAGACCAAAATCAGAAAAACACTGAGCAATACCAATTTGCATTAGAAAAGATCATTTTTGTCTACGATGCCTTCGATAAACTGGCTGCAAAATTACTCAATAACTTGAAAATTAAAGTAAGCTAAAGTAACGTAAAACACCGATGCATAGCCGATAAAACAAATCTTCAAATCTTTTATCTTCCCCAGCTTAATTTATTACGTAGAACATCAAAGTAATTTCTGTTCATAGGTTGAATCAAGTTGAAACCTATCTCACTTTTGCGAACATGGATTGTATCGCCCGGCTTGACCCGATAGCCGATTTGCCCATCTAAAGTTAAAATCACGTCTTCATCAGCATTGAGAAGCCTAAGACTGATTTCAGAAGTATCAGGAATGACAATCGGACGATTTGTCAGCGTGAACGGACATATCGGAGTTAAAATTATTGCATGCATTGAAGGATAGACTATCGGACCACCAGCCGAAAGATTATAAGCTGTCGAACCTGTGGGCGTCGCAACTATCAAACCATCAGCCCGAAAATTGTTTACAAAAAACTCATTCAAAGAAACCTCTATCTCGATGATTCGGGCTAAAGCCGATTTGTTGATAACTAGATCGTTCAAAACCCTGCCGACAGATTTAAGACCATTTTTTTCAGAACCAATCTTCTTACAACCAGCAACAGTTTTTTCAAGATTATCAGCAATCTTAGGACTTTCCGCTTGGCATCCTTTCTTTTCGGCTGAAACGTGTTGTTCCTCAGTTGAAATATCTCGACATTTGTTTTCTTTAATCGAAATATCAAGCATCATGCGTCGGTCAATTTCATACTTTCCAGACAAAACCGCTTCCAGAGCCGAAAACATTTCCTCAATGCGGAACTCGGTAAGATAGCCCAAACTGCCATAGTTAATTCCGAGCACCGGGATTTCCCTGCTTCCTAAAAGTCTTGCTGTCGAAAGTATAGTTCCATCACCGCCTAAAACGACTATTAAATCGGCCATTTCCCGAATTTCTTGTGTTTCGTCTGAAGTAAAGACCTTTATTTCTTCTCTTTGAAATGGCTCCCCTATCGAATTGATTCGATTTTCCTTGAGCCATTCTGAAAGTCTACGAGCCGTCTGCAATGCCTCTTCGCTACCGGGTTTTACAACTATCGCTACATTTTCGATTTTTCTATTCTGCATCTTTCGGTAAATAGGGAACGGTAAAAATGATTTTCCCTTACTTTCTACTTCCGTTCAAGATAAATTCTTTTGTCCGACGCTGATTCTTTTCCCATCTGGCCGAAATTACCCTTGACCAAAAACTTTTGCTTTGATGCTTATCAACCGTCGAAAAACTTACCGGTTTTTTTTATTTGTCTCAGCTTCCCATTTATGACTTGCCATTGGCCAAGTAGTTTATTATAAAATTTAGATTTTATGTCAGCACCTAGCATTGAAACGATAGTTAACTTATCGAAACGCAGAGGATTCGTTTTTCCAGCATCGGAGATATACGGCGGATTGAGCAGTGCATGGGATTTCGGGCCGCTTGGAGTTGAACTTGCAAATAACATCAAAAATGCTTGGTGGCGCTGGCTCGTTTATGAACGTGACGACATCGAAGGCATAGACACTTGCATTATTCAAAATCGTTTAGTGTGGAAATACAGCGGTCACGAAGCAACGTTCAACGACCCACTTGTCGATTGTCGAACCTGTAAGGGTAGGTTCCGATACGATAAACTTGATGAATATCATTGTCCCAAAGAAAGCTCAACTCGCGTCGGAAAAGGCAAAGAGTGTGACCTCACAGACCCGAGACAATTCAACCTGATGTTCAAAACCACCGTCGGTGCAGTTTCGACCGAGGATGATCCCTCTGCGCTGGTATATCTTCGTCCTGAAACGGCACAAGGTATCTTCATAAATTTCAAAAATATCTTGGAAACCACCAGAAGAAAACTTCCCTTTGGTATCGCTCAAATCGGAAAATCTTTTCGCAATGAAGTTACGCCCGGAAATTTTATTTTCCGAACAAGAGAATTCGAGCAGATGGAAATGGAGTATTTTTGCCATCCGAATGATGCTGCAAGAATTCATCAAGAATGGATCGATGCTTTCTTGCAATGGTTCAAAGACTTAGGTATAAGCGAAAAAAACTTGAAACTGCATGAACAAACTTCTGATGAGCTAGCACATTACGCCGTCAGATGCGTCGATATTCTTTACCGTTTCTTTCCCGAACGCCCCGACGAAAAAGCACAGTTTGACGAATTGATGGGTATTGCAAATCGCACCGATTATGATCTCAAACAACACTCGAAAAAAGCAGTTGATGAACATGGGAATCGCATAAATCTCGATTCAACTGAAGATTTATCTTACTTTGATCCGATAACGCAAGAAAGATTTTATCCTTACTGCATTGAGCCTGCCGCCGGTGTTAATCGAACAGTTCTAGCCGTTATGATGGATGCCTATTCGGAAAAGATCAGCGAAAGAGGTGAAAAAAGAGTTATACTGAAGCTAAAAGCTTCACTTGCTCCGATAAAAGTTGCAGTTTTACCGCTTGCGAAAAACAAGCCAGAAATCGTTTCAATGGCAAAAGCGATCAAGAAAGACTTGATGAAAAACTTTCGCACGGTTTACGACGACACGGCAGGAATCGGAAAACTCTATGCACGACAAGACGAAATCGGCACTCCATTTTGTGTCACAGTTGATCATCAATCTCTTGAAGACAATGCCGTTACCGTGCGCGATAGAGATACTTGGGAGCAAGACAGAATCAACACTTCACAGCTTAGAGATTATCTAAACAAACGTTTGAGTGAGAAATGAACTATCCTGAAAAAATTATCCGCATAGCAGAATTGATTCGTAAAGCAGGTGGACGTGCATTTCTCGTCGGCGGGCAAGTGCGTGATGAGATAATCACTTCAATTTCAGGTCAAGCAAATACCGAGTGGGATAAGGATTTTGATTTGGAAGTTTACGGCATTGATTCCGAAAAGCTTTATCAGATTTTGAAAGATTTTTCTCCCGAAGTTTCTGCAGTCGGAAAGAGTTTTCAGGTTTACAAAATAGGTGAAGATCTTGATGTGAGTTTGCCAAGACGTGAACGCAAAGTGGCAAAAGGGCATCGTGGTTTTTTGGTTGAAGGCGATCCCTTTATGTCTTACGAAGAAGCCTGCCGAAGACGCGATTTCACGATGAATGCGCTACTGAAAGACCCTTTGACTGGCGAGATAATTGATTCAGTTGGTGGAATTGAAAGCATAAAGAAAAAACAGATTCGTCACATCGACAATAAGACTTTTGTTGAAGATTCTCTTAGGGTTTTGCGAGCATGTCAATTTGCAGCAAGATTTGAATTTGAAATTGCTCCTGAAACAGCAGAGCTTTGCCGAGGGATTGATCTTTCCGATTTACCTGCAGAAAGAATCTGGGGCGAAATGGAAAAAATGCTACTTCGCGCCCAAAAACCTTCAGTTGGTTTGGAATGGATGAGAAAACTCTATGTTTTGAAGAAACTTTTTCCTGAACTAGAGGCGCTTATCGGATGCCCGCAAGACCCGGAATGGCATCCGGAAGGCGACGTTTGGACGCATAATTGCTTGGTGGTGGATGAAGCTAGAAAATTGATTGACGATTTGCCATATCCAAAAAGAGTAACCGTGATGCTGGCGGCTTTATGTCATGATTTGGGGAAACCACAAACTACCGAATTCTTTGAAGGCAGATGGCGATCACACGGACACGACGAATTAGGAGCGAAGATAACGGAAGGATTTTTGAATAAACTAAACGTTTACACACTCGAAGGTTTCCCGGTTCGCGAGCAGGTGATTCAGATTGTCCGGTATCATCTTAAGCCAGGAGAATTTTACAAAGTGCGTGACAAATTAGGTGACGGAGCTTTTCGTCGTCTTGCGAGAAAAGTCGAGATAGAATTGCTTTACAGAGTAGCACGCGCTGATTGTCTTGGACGTAACTTGCCGGGCGAACCACCGAAGTTTACTGCTGAAGCACAAGAGTGGTTTATTCAGAAAGCACGGCAACTGCAAGTAGAGCAGCAAGCCCCAAAGCCTATCTTGATGGGCAGACATTTGATAGAACTCGGACTCAAGCCATCGCCCATTTTCGGGAAAATCTTGAGCGCAGTTTACGAAAAACAACTGGACGGCGAAATAAAAAACCTTGATGAAGCAATAAAGCTAGCCGAAAAAATGATAACCGAACTTCAAAAGTCAGACGTAGGTAACCAAGAACGAGATTTGAAAGTCTCACCTAATAAAGTCTCGTAAAATCAAACTACACAGAAAAAGCATCGTCAAAAAAAGAGGTTTCACCCTCAAATATAGTTTTTCCTAAAAATCGAGTAGTCAAAATCGATTTTCATGAGATGCAAAAGAATTCAGCCCGACCTTCAAACACAATAAATTAGTTATTCACTTCTTTTCACAATGAAAAAGGTAATATCATCTGAAGGCTTTTCTTTAGCTGTGAATTCTCGCAAGGATTCTTCCAGAAACTTGATTAACTCTTTAGCGGAAAGTTTTCTTCCTTCAATGACTTTTGCGATGAACCTTTCGAGCCCAAACTCTTCGCCTTCTTGATTCGTTGCTTCGATGATTCCATCGGTGTAAAGCACTAAAAGATCACCACGATCGAACTTAAGAAAATGCTGATGGTAACGCATATCACGAAAAATACCTAAAGGCATGTCTCCATATTCGATCAACTTGAAGTCACCGTTTTCCTTGACAAGAAGAGGTGGGTTGTGTCCTGCATTTGAGAAAACAAGCGTTTTGTTAGTATCGTCCAGAATGCCGTAGATAGCCGTTATAAACTGGTTGTCTTCGACGGAATCCCAAAGCAAGTTGCTGACCTTCGCCAATGCAACGTGGGGAGCATAACCTATTTGCATTCCGGCGCGCAATGAGGCACGCAAAAAAGCCATCAAAAGCGCAGCCGGAATACCTTTGCCGGCAGCGTCTGCAATGATTATGCCTATTTGGTCATCAAAAATTTTAACCCAATCGTAATAATCGCCAGAAACTTCTTCTGCGGGAAAAATATATGCGCTGATGTCAAATCCCTTTAGCTTTGGATCGTCTTCGGGAAGCAGTTCTAATTGAACTTGCCTTGCAATTTCTATTTGCGCTTCAAGACGTTTTTTCTCTAAAAGTTGCTCGTTAAGTTTTACTTTCTCAATGATAATCGCAACCTGCGAAGCAAGTAGCTGAAGCACAGAAAGATCATCCTCATCGTAGGCGTTTAGTTCGTCACATTCTAGATCAAAAACGCCTATGACTTCGTTATTTGAAATTATCGGGGCAACCATCTCGGATTTCGTTCGGCTTCGCGCCGGAAAATACCTTGAATCCTTGCTGACGTCGGGACAAATGATTGATTCTCCCGTCTGTGCAACATAACCGATGAATCCTTCTCCTATTTTCAAGCGTGGCTCGATCAAATCAAAACTAATTTCGTAACCACGTAGTTTCTTCGACTTGAAAATGTAAGGATTTTGACCGGTTTCGTCCTGTTCAATAAGATAAATGCCAGCAGCATCGTAATGAATAAGAGAGTCAAGTGTATCCATCACCAATTCCAGAACTTCGTCTAAGTCTAATGAAAGGCTTATCTTCTTGGTTATGTCGAGAAGCATTCTGAGCTTGTCAACAACCGTCAAGCCTTCATCTTTTCTAGAAAAGTGTTCTGTGCAACCTGCCATCTTTCATTAAGTTTTTCAGAAAACTCTTCCACAATCAAATCTTCTTGCTTCGTTAAATCTCGATTGATCGGATGCAAAAGCAAGTGACAAAGGACTTGCCCGAACTCAAAGTCCAATTAAATCTACCTGAAAATACACGCTAACAGGTATCTTTGATTATGTGTTATGATAGCAACATGCCTCGCAACGAACTAGAGCGGATCTTTTTGATTGATGCAATGTCGCATATTTTTAGAGCTTTCTTTGTGCCTCTCGGTGGAAAGCAAGAACCACTTAGAAACTCTAAAGGACAAGTAACGCAAGCTGTTTTCATTTTTACGAACATGCTTCGTAAACTGCTTCAGTCAGAACAGCCTGATTACATCGCTGTTGTTTTCGACTCGGCAGAAAAAACTTTTCGTCACGAAAATTTTTTGGAATACAAAGCCAACCGCACCGGAATGCCTGAAGAACTGGCTTCTCAACTTCCCTATATCTTCAAAGTTTGCGAGGCTTTCAATATCTCTATACTGAAACTGCCGGGTTACGAAGCCGATGACATTATCGGCACGCTCGCCATCAAAGCTGCCGAAAAAGGAATTCAAGCCGTCATTGTATCGAACGATAAGGACTTCTGTCAGCTTGTAAAAGACCCTCTGATTGTCTGTCTTCGTCACAATCCACAAAACATAAAACGTAAGGTTCCGGTTCCGCCGATTGAATGGTGCGATGAAGCATGGGTCCGGAAAAAATTCGGTGTCCCACCATCAAAAATCGCAGACTTACTCGGCCTGATGGGCGATACGATTGATAACATTCCCGGAGCTCCCGGCATCGGCGAAAAAGGTGCTTTGAGCTTGATCCTGGAATACGGCTCAGCTGAAGAAGCAATAAAACACGCCGACGAAGTTAAAAACAAAAAATATCGTGAGAGCCTGAAAAATCATCAAGATTTGATTCGCCAATCATTGCATTTAGCTAAAATTGACACTTCTGTTCCGATTGAGCTTAATCTCGATGAACTTAAACTTAGAGAACCAAATCGCAAACTGGCTTATGAGCTCTTCAGCGAACTGGAATTCTCGGCTTTAACAAAAGAATTTGCCGATGCAGCAGCGGTAAGCGTTGAATCAGAGCAAGATTACAAAATCATTCAAAATTCTGAAGATTTGGAAGGACTTATTCGTCAGCTTTGGGAAAAAGACTGTTGGAGCTTCTTAGTTGACGACTCGAATTCGGAACCAAAATCAAGTTCATATAGGAAGTTGCCTCCACCTGGCGTGGCTATTGCCTTTGAAAAAAACAGGGCTTGCTATATTGATCTGGAAAACTTCGCCGACGGCAAAGAAAAGGCTATTCGTGGATTGTCAGATATACTTTCAAACGGCATTCTTGAAAAGGTTACTCATAACTACAAAGCAAATCTTGCCGTGTTAAAGAAACTGGGGATTTGCCCGGAAAATGTCTCTGACGATCTAATGATAGCCGCCTACCTTCTCGACTCAAGTCAAGGTAAATATGACCCAATAACTTTGGCTTCAAAATTTTTAGACATCAAACTTGCAAACGAGATAATAACCCACGAAAAGCCAGAAAACTGGTCAACGCACCAATTCAAAACGGTAAAATACGCCGATTGGATCTTTCAGCTTGCCCCCGTACTGAAAGAAAAAATCAAAGCGGACGAATTAGAAAAAGTTTACAGAGAGATTGAACTTCCGCTTGTGCCGATTCTTTACGAAATAGAAATGGCAGGTATGAAGGTTAATCAGCAAGCTCTCAGAGGCTTTTCTGATTATGTTTCGACTGAGATGGAAACTCTTAGTCAAAAAATCTATGCATTGGCAGGTCAGGAGTTTAACATAAACTCACCCAAACAAGTAGCGGAGGTTTTACAAAAGCTCAATATCAAAACGGGTAAGAAAACCTCAACTGGTCAGCTTTCGACAAGCAAAGATGTGTTGAATGAGTTAGCAGAAGAATACGAAATCGTTCGTTTGATCGTTGAATATCGTGAGCTTGAGAAGTTACGCGCATCTTATGCAGACGCTCTTCCTGATTTGATTGATGCAGACGGAAGAATTCATTGCAATCTCAATCAGACAATTACAACAACAGGAAGACTAAGCAGTTCTGAACCGAATCTTCAAAACATTCCGATTAGAACCGAATTAGGCAGACAAATCAGAAAAGCCTTCATACCGGAGAAAGGCAATAAGTTGATTTCTGCAGATTACTCACAACTAGAATTGAGAATACTGGCACACATAACGCGTGACGAAGTTATGACGCGAGCTTTTAGAGAAGGTAAGGATATTCATGCAGAAACAGCACGCCTTATTTTCGGTGCAAATACAGAAGCAGAACTTAAGGAAAAAAGAAGATTGGCAAAAATCGTAAATTTCGGAATAGCCTACGCCGTGAATCCTTTCGGACTATCGCAAAGAGTTGGAATTTCAAGACAGGAAGCCAAAAAGGTAATAGAAGATTACTATAAAACCTACCAAGGCATAAGGCGATACATGGAAGAAATACCGAAAATAGCGCGTGAAAAGGGATTTGTTACTTCACTTTTTGGAAGAAGACGCTATTTACCTTCGATAAACGATAATAATGCAGTTATACGAGCACGCGCCGAGCGTGAGGCAATAAACATGCCGATACAAGGCACTGCAAGCGACATCGTAAAAATCGCTATGATAAAAGTTGATAAAGCACTGAAATCCGAGAAACTCAAAACCCAAATGATAATGCAGGTTCATGATGAGCTTCTATTTGAAGCCCCTGAAACTGAAGTTGAACAAGCAAAGCAAATAATCAAACGTGAAATGGAATCAGCCGTCGAACTTTCCATACCGCTGTTAGTCGAAATCCGTGCTGGGGACAATTGGAGAGAAATTCATGAAAATTAACCAAAAGTAGAACAAATTCGAACACAACCAACTCTAAAACTTACCAGAACGTGATGCTCAGAAGCCAAAAAGCAAATGAATTAAACTCAATGAATAAGCAATTACGGATTCGACTCAATACCTTGACAACTGTCGGTAACTTGGAGTTTGATTCGACAACTGTCAGTAACCTGGAGTTTGATTTGATAACTGTCGGTAACCTGGAGCTTGATTCAATGATAAAGCATTTACAAACTTTGCACCTACAGTTTGAAAGTCTTAAACTTCAGAATTGAAACCTGACTTCAGATTGAAACTTGCGAAAATTTCTAATTGGTAAAAAACAGATGAGCATTGTTCACTGTTTTCGATAAATTGAATTATAATTTCTTATGCAAACCATCAGCCGTTGGTCCTAAGATTTTTGATCTTAAGACCCTTCAAAAGGAGGGAGAAAATGAAAAGCATAACGGTTAATCAGACTTCGTTTCCTATTGAAAATTTCCGTGTCGCAGATGAAGATTTACCCGAGTTTACCGACATGGACTTTGAGCATATAGACCAGCTCGAACTAGATCATCCCGGAGCAAACGACCCGGAATATCGAAAGCGTCGCGATTACATAGCTTCACTTGCCAAGAAATTTCGTGAAACTGGCATAATTACGGATGTTGAATATACTGCACGAGAACAGCGAGTCTGGCGATATGTCGTCGAAGAACTTGAAGAGCTTCATCAAAAATATGCTTGTTCGTTTTATCTTGAAGCGAAGAAAAATCTCGGCATCACCAGCGATCACATTCCGCAGTTATCGGAGATGAACCGACGGCTGAAGGAACTGACGGGATTTCGCCTTGCTCCGATTGAAGGCTTGGTTGAAACACGTGCCTTTTTGAGCTGGCTTTCCTACAGAGTTATGCTTTGCACCCAATATGTTAGGCATCATTCTCAACCAGCATACACTCCCGAACCGGATATTATTCATGAAGCAATCGGGCATATTCCGATGTTCACTAACCCTGATTTTGCCGATTTCTCTCAATTCATCGGTCACGGTGCAAGACTTGCTACCGATAAACAAATCCAAGAATTAGGTAGACTTTATTGGTTCACTGTAGAGTTCGGGCTTGTCGAAGAGAAAGGTTCAATCAAGGCTTACGGTGCCGGGCTTTTATCGAGTTTCGGAGAGCTTGAACATGCTTTCACCGATAAAGTCGAGCGCCGCCCGTTTGACTTAGAAGAAGTCATAAATACGCCTTACAACTATTCAGACATGCAACCCGTTCTCTTCGTTATTCCAAGCTACAATGAACTAAAAGAACAAACCAGAAAGTATATTGAAAGCTTCATCTACGGCAGAAAATGAAATTTTTATCAAAAGCGAAAAGGAAATAAAAATCTGCAATAAAAACCAACAGTAAAAATTTGCAATAAAATTCAGAGGAGAAGGCTATGAGTCAAGAGAATCCCTTGGGACTGAAGAAAATTCATCACGTCGAATTTTACGTAGGCAATGCCAAACAAGCTGAATTTTACTATCGCAAGGCTTTCGGTTTTTCCCGAATAGCTTATTCCGGCCTTGAAACAGGTAATCGGGAAACTACAAGCTATGCGATGCGACAAAATCGCGTCACTTTGGTATTCACAACGCCGTTAGACCCTGATCATCCGGCCGCAGAACACATTAAACTTCACGGTGACGGAGTCAGAGATATAGCGTTTTTGGTCGAAGATGCCGATAAAGCTTATGAAGAAGCCATTAAAAGAGGCGCAAAATCGGCCATGGAACCGCACGATTTGAAAGATCAATTCGGTTCGGTTCGTAGAGCTGCCATTCATACTTACGGCGATACAATTCACTCTTTTATTTCATACAACACCGAAAGCAATGGGCATAATTACACCGGTCCTTTTCTCCCGGGATTTATCGAACAAAAAGTTGAGGGCGACGAAGTAGGTATTCAATTGATTGATCACATCGTTGGAAATGTAGAACTGGGAAAGATGAATTATTGGTGTGACTTTTACCGTGATGTAATGGGCTTTCATCGCTACATTACCTTCGATGATAACGATATTTCAACCGAATACTCAGCTTTGATGTCGGTTGTGATGTCTGACGGAAGCCACAACATAAAATTCCCTATAAACGAACCTGCCGAAGGTAAAAGAGGAAAAAGCCAAATACAGGAATATCTCGATTATTACAAATCGCCTGGAGTTCAACATATAGCTCTTTTGTGCAAAGACATAATTCACACGGTCAGCAAACTTCAGGAAAATGGAGTAGAGTTTTTGAGAGTGCCCGATACTTACTATGAAGCTTTACCCGAAAGAATCGGGAAAATTGATGAAAACATAGAAGATTTGCGACGACTTGGAATTTTAGCTGATAGAGACGAAGAAGGCTATCTTTTGCAGATATTCACTAAACCTGTAGAAGACCGTCCGACACTGTTTTTTGAAATCCTCCAGCGCAAAGGTTGCAAAGGGTTCGGCAAAGGAAATTTCAAGGCTTTATTTATCTCGATCGAAGAAGAACAAAAACGCAGAGGTAACCTGTTTTAGCTTATTTTTAGCCGAAATTTCCGGCCTACTTCAGCCGGAAATTCCCAGCCCGTTTTAAATAGAATCAACTTCGGAATTGAAAAATAGTTGGAAAGACCTTTAGCAAAATCCGCTTTGAAAATTTTTCAAGCAAGATTTTCCCTTGGCAAAAATTTTCTTTGAAATTCTTCTTTGAACAAAATTTTATCTGAACAAAATCTTTTGAGCTTGATTTTCGGAGAGATCGTTATGAAACCCACGGTTGTTGAAGAATTGAGATACCAAACTGGATTTGGAAATGAATTCGCTACAGAAGCAATCAAAGGTGCGTTGCCCATTGGGCAGAACTCACCGCAAAAGCCTGCATACGGGCTTTACACAGAGCAACTCAGCGGCACTTCGTTCACAACACCACGCCTTTTGAACAAAAGAACATGGACGTATCGAATCAGACCATCAGTTTTACATCTCCCGTTTCGACAAACGAATTTCGAATTCTTCAAGTCTTCACCTTTCAACGAAGTCCCGACAACACCGAATCAACTTCGCTGGGACCCGCTTCCAATGCCTGAAGAAAAGACCGATTTTATCGAAGGGATCAGAACAATTGCCGGCAACGGTGATTCGTTCATGCAAACCGGAATAGCAATTCACATTTACGCCTGTAACAAAGACATGACCGACAGATTCTTTTACAATGCTGACGGCGAAATGTTAGTCGTTGCCGAAAAAAATCGAGTTCGTTTTTTAACAGAACTGGGGATTTTGGAAATCAAATCGGGCGAAATAGCGGTTTTGCCGAGAGGTTTGAAATTCCGTGTTGAGTTACCTGACGGCGATGCTCGCGGTTACATTTGTGAAAACTACGGTGCATATTTCCGTCTGCCTGAACTAGGTCCGATCGGCGCAAACGGGCTTGCTAATCCACGTGATTTTGAAACACCTGTAGCATGGTTTGAGGACCGCGAAGGCAAGTTTGAATTGATAGCTAAATTTGGCGGTAATTTCTGGGTTTGTGAGATTGATCATTCACCGCTAGATGTAGTTGCATGGCATGGAAACTATGCGCCTTACAAATACGATCTTCGCCGATTCAATACAATCGGTTCAATTTCGTTCGACCATCCAGACCCTTCGATTTTTACAGTGTTAACATCACCTTCACACGAACAAGGCGTAGCAAATGTTGATTTTGTGATATTTCCAGATCGTTGGCTGGTAGCCGAGCATACATTTCGTCCGCCTTGGTATCATCGCAACATCATGAGCGAATACATGGGACTTTGCTACGGCGTTTATGATGCAAAGGAACACGGTTTTGTTCCCGGCGGAGGCTCGCTTCACAATTGCATGTCAGCCCACGGACCTGATGTTGAAGCATTTGAAAAAGCCATCAATTCAGATTTGAAACCTCAAAAGTTGGAAGGCACAATGGCATTTATGTTTGAATCGCGCTACATCATCCGTCCAACCAGATTTGCAATGGAAACACCGTCTCTGCAAAAAGATTACTACAAATGCTGGCAAGGCCTAAAAAAACACTTCAAGGTTTGAGTTTTCTCTGAGTTTTGTTTCTTATGCAGTTTAACGCTTTAAAAACTCATGTTTTGAGTTCCAAATCGAAACCGAAAGCATTCTAGATGACCGATTAGGCCACTACCACCCCTTGTGCATTTTACAAAAAAAGCGGTTCAAAAATAGCGGTTTTGCTCAATTTTTTCTTTTTTTCGGCAATTTTTTTCAAAACATCATCTGTTGGTTCGGTATCGTAGGAATTTTTCAAAAACTCTGCTTCCTGCTCGGTTGAAAAGTCTTTCAGGTAGCTTTCCAAAGCAATAATATCAAAAGAATCAAAGTTTTCGATTCCAAGTGCATTTTGTAAACTTTTATCAAAAACTTTTGTGTGCGCTAGCTCGTCCACCCAGTCAAGCACTTTCTCGATAGGATCTGATTCAGGAAATCTAACCCTCACAAGTTTCAAGATATTCTCTTTTCCCTCCAAATTCATCAGAAGTGCCAGAAAAAACCGATGTTCATTGTTGGTTATGTAGCTGCGACGTCGAACGATCTCCGTTATTCTGCTCTGATTACGAAAAACCAAAGGCAGAATGTCAGCCCAACTGCCGTGTTTTTTGCGCGCAACTTCAATGAATTTGTCGAATCGCTGTTGTAAATTCTGTAAACCAAAAATCCAGTTCATTTTGTTATTGTCAAAATGCTCTTTTACGAAAGAAAGTATCAAAAACGTAGTTTGAAAATCCGAATTTTCAATTATTTCAGAAATTAGGCTATCGGTCTCTACTAGATTAAGCCTCAACATTGAGGATATTGTCTGGAGCCTTTTGACCGTGCTTGGCTCTTCAAAAAACGGATCAATGGCTAGACAAGGCTTTTTATAATCTAACTGCGGCAAATGAAGTGGGCTTTTATGAGTGCGAACAACAATTGTTGCTGAAGGTTGATCAAGGTGGAAAAGTGCGTGGATGAACTCTCTACCGGGAAGGATTTTGCGAATGTCGCCAACCTTTAACAACTCACAATTTTGAAGACTTACTTTGCCAATCTCGGTGAAAAAATTTATCTGCTCTTGCGATTCAAACCCGTAAATACTGTGAAGACTTGAACCGTGAAAAACCTGAAAAGCTCCACAAAATGCGTGTTGATGAATTGAAGTTGTTCCTTCAAGCCAAAAATAAACGTCAATATGAAAGCGCGGGCTGTTGTAAATGGTGATCGGCGGATCGCCGAATCTTCCCTGTAAATCTTTCTGCTCGGGTAAAGACGTTGCTCGGAGTGCCCATTTCATTACGTCGAAAGCAGAAAGTTTTTTCGGTATTTCAGCTTCCTCAAGCGCTTCCGCAGTTATCTCAGGAAAAACTTTCTCAGAATAGTTCTTATCACGCCAAATTCTTTCTACTTTCTCTCCAAGTTTAATAAATTCTTCCATAAAATTTTCAAGACGTTTTTTTAACGGAAGCTTCAAAACCTTTATTTTCAGCTTCGCTCTTTAAGTAATTTGCTATTATCCAAACTCCTAAGAGGCTAAAAACTTCTGAGAAAAAGATTATTGGAAGTGAGAATTTCTCAAGTCTAACAGGTTGCCAATCGAAGAATCTTTCACCCACCGATAAAACAAAAATCACGCTACTGGCTACAATGATTTGAATGCCGATATACATAGCCAAAGCAAACAAAATCCAGAAAGCAAGATTTTTCCCGGCCTTTTTTGCCGAACGGCTAATCTCGAAAACCAAAAACGCCAAAATCAGAACTCCTAACATTGAGCACTTCTGATTTGAGATTTCTCGGCTGTTATTTTATTTTATTATTCGATTGATCTCAAACTAAAAACCCCGGCCAGATTAAATTTTCGTGATGAAAATTCTGTCAGCGTTCTTTGTTAAGAGTGCGTTTGAGAAAAAAGATTGGGTAAGCGACAACAAACCAGAAATAGCTTTTCTAGGCAGATCAAATGTTGGTAAATCTTCTCTTATCAATCTTCTTCTGGGAAAGAAAAATCTGGCAAAGGTTTCCAAAACTCCTGGAAGAACACAAAGCATAAACTTTTTCTTAATCAATAATAGCTTTTATTTCGTTGATTTACCCGGATACGGATTTGCCAAAGTTCCTAAAAAAATTCATCAAAGCTGGGGTGAAACGATAGAAAATTATCTTCATTACAGAAAACAACTGAAACTTTGCATTCAGCTAATCGATGCCCGACACGAACCAAGCGATTTGGATAAAAAACTATGGGATTGGTTAAATTTTTATCAAAAAAACCATGTTTTGGTAGCAACCAAGGTTGACAAACTATCGGCAAATCAGTTACAAATTAGCTTAAGACGTATAAAAAAGGTTTTTCTTGACAGCAAAGTTATTACAAGCTCATCTGTGACAGGCGAGGGAAAAGAAAGTATTTGGAAAGAAATAAAGGCGGCAGTTGAGACGTAGTTTCTTGTCGAAAATTTTTCAAATCAAGTCAAAATTGATTTTGGATTTGATTTCTGAAAAGATAAGTTTATATTTTATCTTCCCGAGATTTTAGAGGGAAAATTTGAAGGCTTGAAGTTTTTAGATTGGAGGCACCCCGTTGAGCTTTCCATAGATTCTCCCAATGTTCCAAGGATTTTGTCATTATCAGAAAAAAACTTTTACAAATTTGCTTCTTTGAAAAAAGAAACATGGCTACGAAAACACGCAAAAAAACAAAAAAGGCTAAAGTCGAAGAAAACGGAACGGTTGCTGAAACCACAGTTGCCGAAACTATAGAAGAAAAAGTCGAGTCAAACGACAAAGCCACTAACGAGAAAACCATTCGGGACGAAGCTGCTAAGGAACAGGTTGAGGAACAACCGCAACCGGAACCTTCGAGCAAAGAGACACGTAAAGCCAAAAAAGCAGTAAAGGTTAAAAAGAAAAATGCAGAAGTCTTAAACGGCGAACTTTCAACAGCCGAAAGCGTGCAGAAAGAAGATAAAGAAGCTTCGGTAGTTAAGGTTACCGAACCCGAGCCTTTCAATTTAGCCGTCCTTAAGGAAATGTCAATAACGGAACTTACGAATGTGGCAAAAAGCCTTGGCGTAGAAAATGCAACTAGTATGCGTCGGCAAGAGCTCATTTTCAAAATCCTTGCTGCTCAAACCGAAAAAAACGGTTTGATATTTGCCGAAGGCGTTTTGGAGATTTTGCCTGACGGCTTCGGGTTCTTGCGTGCTCCCGAATACAACTATCTGCCCGGACCTGACGACATCTATGTTAGCCCTTCGCAAATTCGCAAGTTCGACCTAAGAACAGGTGATACTATCAGCGGACAAATTAGACCTCCAAAAGAAGGTGAAAGATATTTCGCCTTGATTAAAGTTGAAGCAATCAATTTTGAGGCTCCCGAACTTGCCCGCGAAAAGGTATTTTTTGATAATCTCACTCCACTTTATCCATGCGAAAGGTTGAAAATGGAGACTACCCCGGACAATATATCGGCACGCGTCATCGACTTGATTACACCAATCGGAAAAGGCCAGAGAGCCTTAATAGTCGCCCCACCGCGCACGGGTAAAACAATGCTTCTTCAAACAATAGCAAACTCAATCACGCAAAATCATCCAGAAGTTATTTTGATAGTTCTACTGATTGACGAGCGCCCCGAAGAAGTAACCGATATGCAGCGGAGCGTTAAAGGCGAAGTTATAAGCTCGACCTTCGATGAACCTGCTTCTCGGCATGTTCAGGTCGCTGACATGGTTATAGAAAAGGCAAAACGCCTTGTTGAACACAAACGAGATGTTGTAATTTTGCTAGATTCGATTACACGCCTGGCCAGAGCGCATAATGCTGTTGTTCCGCCCTCAGGAAAGATTCTCTCGGGCGGTATTGACGCAAATGCTCTCCAACGTCCGAAAAGATTCTTCGGCGCCGCAAGAAATATCGAAGAAGGGGGCTCTTTGACGATCATTGCAACCGCTCTGATCGATACAGGTTCAAGAATGGACGACGTTATATTTGAAGAGTTCAAAGGAACGGGTAATTGCGAAATTCATTTAGACCGCCGCCTTAGCGACAAAAGACTGTTCCCTGCGATTGACATTCAACGTTCGGGGACTAGAAAAGAAGAGCTTTTGATTAACAAAGAAGATCTGAACAAAATCTGGGTCATGCGCCGTGTGTTGAATCCGCTTTCACCGGTCGAACAAATGGAGGTTCTGCTTGAAAGACTTAGCAAAACCAAGTCTAATGCTGAATTCTTAGCTTCAATGCAAAGCTAAATCAACGGCTAATTCGACGGTGTTACTTCAGACTTCTGATAAAAATCCCCTTTTTCAGAGCATGATTTTCACCGATTTACAAGCGATTGTGAAAATTCGATTAACTCACAAACCAAACCCTAAAAAATCGCAGAACTCTTTTTACAAACAATTCGATGAAAGCTAAAATATGTAGCTAATTTTAGTAATATCTTCAAGAGATTCTTCTAAACTTTGTGAAAAAAATCTTGAGAAAACGCTTTTGGCCAGGTTAGATTATTTTTAGGTTTGATTCTGAACGAAAGAATATGTTTGAGCAATTCACGTTAGGCATAGAAGAGGAGTTTCAAATAGTCGATCCGAAAACCAGAGAACTGAAGTCCCATGTTTCGGAAATTTTGGAGGAAGGGAAACTACTTTTAGGCGAAAAAGTAAAGCCTGAAATGATTCAATCAACGATTGAAGTCGGAACCGGCGTTTGTCGAAACATCAAAGAGGCAAGAGAAGATATCACGAAACTCAGATGTATTGTCTCGGCACTGGCTCGCAAAAAAGGACTGGAAATAGTTGCAGCATCAACACATCCGTTTTCCAACTGGTCTGAGCAAAAAATCTACGAACACGACCGTTACAAACTTTTAGTTGACGAAATGCAGATGGTTGCCAGATCACTCCTGATTTTCGGTCTGCATGTTCATGTTGGTGTTGAAGATAGAGAACGCCAAATTCACATTATGAATGCCGCTCGATATTTTCTACCGCATCTTTTGGCGCTTTCGACTTCATCACCTTTTTGGCTTGGTTTCAATACAGGGCTTAAAAGCTATCGTTCTGAGGTTTTCAAGAAATTCCCACGCACTGATATACCTGATCATTTTGATTCTTATCAAACCTTCCAGAGGTATGTCGATTTGCTTATCAAGATGAACTGCATTGATAACGGCAAAAAGATTTGGTGGGACATTCGCCCGCATCCGGTTTTTCCGACTTTAGAATTCCGAGTATGCGATATACCAACGCGTGTCGATGATACAATCGCTATAGCAGCGCTCATACAGGCAATCGTTGCTAAACTTAATAAGCTGATAGACCAAAACTTGGGCTTTCGACTTTATCGCAGAATGCTGATTCAGGAGAACAAATGGCGCGCAGTTCGATACGGACTGGACGGAAAATTGTTGGATTTAGGTAAACAAAAAGAAGTCCCCGTCAGAGACTTGATACGAGAACTTGTAGATTTTGTTGACGACGTTGTTGATGAACTGGGATCACGAGATGAAATAAACCACATCTACACGATTCTCGAACGTGGCACCTCTGCGGATGAGCAGCTGAGAGTTTATGAAGAAACCGGCGGAGATTTGAATGCTGTCGTAGATATGCTCATAAAAAACACAATGGAAAACGTCCCGGAAAAATGCTTCTAAAAACATGCCTAAAATTTTCTTAAACTTTCCTAAAGGGAAGATATTTCCAAGACTCTAAAAACACTTCTAAAAATTTTAGAGTGGCTTTGGCCGAGAAATTTTTCAGAATTTCGCATTAGATAACCGCTCCGAACTGCAATCGCCAGGGTTTAGTCTATCTCCACCGACTAAGGTCTTTTGGAAACCTCAGCCGACTTAAAGGCAAAAATTGACAATCAAATCCACCGATTATTTTACTTGATGAATTTTGTTAAAAAACAGCAACTTCAATCGAATCAATCATCCGGCTTGATTTGCCTAATCGAATCCTATGAAAATCGGTTCAGGCACAAGCTCGACACCGAATTTTTCTTTTACTTTTGATTGAATCGCATCTTTAAGCTGAATTATCTCTTTAGCAGTAGCGTTGCCAAAGTTGACTATAGCAAGAGAGTGTTTTTCCGATATTCCTGCATTGCCCATTCTGTAGCCTTTGTAAAATCCTGCCTTTTCGACCAACCACGCAGCAGAAATTTTAACTTGTCCAAGTCCGGAGTCATATTTCGGAACATTTTGAAAACCTAATTTCACTGCCCTTTTGACTATTTCATCGTATTCTTGCAAGGTAACAATCGGATTTTTGAAAAACGAGCCACAACTTCTCGAGTTGATGTCTCCCCCGTCTATAATCATTGATTTTGATTTTCTGATCTCAAGAACGGCTTGGCGAACTTCGTCCAAGCTGGGTTCACGTCCATCGAAAAAATCGATCAGGTCCTTGTAAGCAAGTTTCGGCCTGCCGTTTTCGTCCAATGCGAATTTGATGGCTAAAATGACAAAACGATTCTTTTCAGTTGTATTGAAAATACTGGTTCTATATGCGAAACCGCATTGATGATTTTGCATTTCAAAAATTTCATAACTTTCCGAATCAAACACTCTAACACTTTGGATTGTTTCCGATACTTCTTGACCGTAAGCCCCGACGTTTTGAATCGGCGTTGCACCTACTGTTCCCGGTATTCCGCTTAAACATTCAATTCCGGAGAGTTTTTTTCGAACACAAAACTCAACGAATTCATCCCAATTTTCTCCAGCATATACCTGGAAAATCGTTTTTTCTTTTGTTTTGGAAATCGGAAAAATACCTTTAATGTTGATTTTTATCACCAACCCATCAAAACCACTGTCTGAAACTACCACATTGCTTCCACCGCCAAGCACGAAGATTTTTAGGCCTTCATCCTTAACAAATTTCATGACTTCCGTAAGTTCCATTTCATTTTTAACTTCAACAAAAAAACGTGCCACTCCGCCCACTTTCAAGGTTGTAAGTGGTGCAAGTGGCACGTTCTTTTTGATTTCAAGCCTATTGATCACTTTTTAGGGAAACCTAGGGACCGGAACTTTATCTTTCACTTGCTTTTTAGTCTCCTGCAAAACAGCCCCTGAGATAATTATATCCAGTTGTCCTGCCAGCTGCAGGTTGATTTTCTTTAGCCTTTCATAGGCTTTCTGCGCTTCCTTTTTATTACCTCTGCGATACTCAGCTTCACCGAGATTATAAAGAGCAGTAGCAAAATCAGGATTTACTTCCAACACCTGGCGGAATTGTTTAACTGCCTTATCCAAATCGCCAAGTTTCCTGTATGCTATACCAAGCTCGTTGAGCGCCGGAATCCATTTGTTTCTCAAGCTTGTGGCTTTTTGCAAAGCTTCTACTGAAGCTTTATATTCTCCAAGATCAATCAAAGTGATACCTAAGTTAAGATAAGCTGGGGCCAGTTGAGGGTTTAATTGAACGGCTTTTTGCAATGCTTCCTTTGCTCGAAGAAGTTTACTTTTCGCTTCTTGATCACGTTTTTCGCGAATACTTTCTTGAGCCGAATTGTAGTATGCCCAACCCAAATTAGCATAATCAACAGCATCGGGTGAAAGCGAAACCGCCGTATTCAAATTTTCTATTGCTTTATTCCATTTCCCTACTTTTGCTAAACAAAAACCCCATTCGCTGTAAAGATCTGCATTGTTTTTGATAAAATTAGCCGCAATGGCATAATTTGCGCTTGCTTCTTCGTAACGATTCATCTGACGATAAGCGCTTGCTAGATTCATGTAAGCTTCACCATAATCGGGCTTTAGCTTTATAACCATCTTATAAGCATCAACCGCCTCTTGGTAACGCTTCCGATTGTAGTAATTAACACCTAGATCGAACCATGCTTCAAAAAAGTTCGGATTCAAGCTAACAGCCTTTTTGTAAGACTCAAAGGCTTCATCCTCTCGATTTAGTTTGTCATAGATTTCTCCACGATAGTAGTAAGCCTCGGCATTGTTCGGTTCTAGCTGAACTGCCTTGTCAAATGCGGCTAAAGCTTCTTCATTGCGATCGAGCTTGTAATACACTAGCCCCTTCAAATATTGTGTTTCTCCTGTTTCACCGCCTTTTGCCACCGCCCTTTTCAAATAATCTTCAGCCAGTGTTAATTGGCCTTTCTTCAAGTAAAGCGTAGCAACCGGAACGTAGAGTTCCTTCAAATCCGGATTTATAGAAAGAGCTTTTTCGTATGATTCAAGGGCTTTATCTTCTTGATTAAGCTCCAAATATGCTTCACCGAGCCCCATGTAGGCATCAGCATTTTGGCTGTCAAGCTTGATTGCTTCATTGTAGAAAAATACTGCATTCTCCAGTCTCCCGCTTTCGAGATACTGATTTGCTTTTGCAACATAAGCACAACTCAAACCTAATCTTGCATCTTTGTTGTTTGGATCAAGACTGATAGCTTGGTTGAAGTACTCAATTGCAGTTTCAAATTGACCTTGACCGAGAAAAGTTTGTGCTGCAAGAGCAATGTCTCTTGACGCCTTTTCTTTCTGATTCTTAGCATCTGTTGTGCCGATCTGCTGTGGAGCTTTATTGACGGCAATTTGTTGTTTTAGCCGGCTTCTAGTCTGATTTTTCGAGTAAGCACTTTGCCTAACCTTCGTCGTTCGAGGCGCAAATTTCTTTTGTTTTTCATTTGCGCCGCGTAGTATAAAAACACTTGAACCAAATGAAATTTCTTCGCTGGTCACAATATCTTGTGCAAACAAGAAAAAACTTCCCCATTCGAACACAAAAACTATCAGAATGAAAAATGCGGAAATTTTCTTGTATGACATCCTTTTTCACCTCACTTTCTGAGCTCTTCCAATTCTACAAGTTTCAGAAGACAAAAACAATCGTTTCATATCCCTTTTTAAGGACAGTTCCTGTAAGTCCCATTTGCCGATAAGTTTCTTTTATGTTAGGCTTGTTTGAAAAAAATGTTTCAGCTAAATTAACAATCAGAAAAAGAAAAAGGAGACTTTTTGCCCTATGAAAGCATTTTCGACAGAGAACATTCGCAATATAGCTTTTATCGGTCACGGTGATGCCGGTAAAACTCAACTTGTTAGCTCGATGCTTTATGTTGCCGGAGTAACACCGCGTCTTGGAAAAGTCGACGAAGGCACCACCGTTACCGACTACGAAGAAGATTCTATCGAAAGAAAAATAACTCTAAACACTAATCTTGCCTATCTCGAATATAAAAATACTAAAATAAACCTACTTGACACACCCGGGTATGCCGCTTTTGTAGCCCATGCACGCCCGGCATTGCGCGTTGCTGATTGTGCGTTGGTCGTAGTTGACGGAGTCAACGGTATCGAAGTTCAAACAGAAAAAACATGGGCTTATGCCAATGAATTTTTACTACCGCGTTTTATGGTGATAAACAAGCTCGACAAAGAACGTGCAGACTTCGGACACGCTCTCGATACAGCAACGCAAACCTTTGCACGTTCAATAGTGCCTTTTACTCTACCGATAGGCGCAGAAAGTAACTTTCGCGGCGTGGTTGATGTGGTTCACATGAAAGCTTACGAATTCGACTCCAATGGTAAACCCAAAGAAATCCCTATACCGAACGAAGGTAGAGAAATTGTCGATAAGACTCGCGAAAAACTTATTGAGCTTGTTGCAGAATCGGACGACAGATTGCTAGAGAAGTATTTTGAAAATGGCACTCTTGAAGATGAAGACATTTATCCGAACCTGGCTAAAGCCATTGCAAATAGTCGACTGTGTCCGGTTTATGCAGTTTCAGCTCAAACACTTGTCGGCATATCGGTTCTGCTAGACCATATCGTTGAATTTGCACCGAATCCAGCGACTCATGAAGCCGAATACGGCTTCACAAATCCCGAGGAAACAGGAGAAAGAATCAAACGCAGATATTCCGACAACGAACCTTTTTCTGCTTATGTTTTCCGCACAATTGCCGATCCTTTCGCAGGAAGAATCAACGTCATGAAAATAATCTCCGGTAAACTGACTCCAGAGTCGGCTGTTTATAACTCCACGCGCGACATCCAAGAAAAAATTGGTGCTCTACATTACATTCAGGGCAAAAATTTAGAAAAAATCAACGAAGCTCACACAGGCGACATTGTAGCCGTTGTGAAACTGAAAGATACACAAACCGGGGACACTCTTTGCGACAAAGCAAACATTATATGTTACCCAAAGGTCACTTATCCAGAGCCAGCAATCTCATTTGCTATAGAACCGAAATCGCGTGCAGATGAAGACAAAATCTCATCAGCTTTGCATCGGATTTTGGAAGAAGATCCAAGCCTAAGATTTGATCGAGACCCGCAAACAAAGGAATTTATATTGAGTGGAACCGGACAGCTTCACATCGAAACGGTTGTCAACAAACTTAAGAAACGCTATAACGTCGAGGTTACACTTCATCCGCCGAAAGTTCCATACAAGGAAACGATCACGCAAACGGTCGAAGTGCAAGGAAAACACAAAAAACAAACCGGTGGGCGTGGACAATATGGTGATTGCAAATGTATCTTCGAGCCACTTCCGCGCGGTGCAGGATTTGAATTCGTTGATAAAATCTTCGGTGGGGCAATACCTCAAAACTTCCGTCCTGCCGTAGAAAAAGGAATACTCGAAGCTGCTCAAAACGGCGCCATTGCAGGCTATCCGGTCGTAGATTTTCGCGTTACGCTAATTGACGGCAGTTATCATTCGGTAGATTCAGATGAATTTTCATTCCGAGCAGCAGGTAGGAAAGCTTTTAGAGCAGCTATGGAAAAGGCTAAGCCTGCACTTTTAGAGCCGATAATGGATGTAGAAGTTTTCTGTCCGCAGGAAGTAGCCGGTGATGTTATAGGAGATTTGAATTCAAGGCGTGGACGTGTTCAGGGAATGGAGGTTCGCGGGAAACAACAGGTTATCAAGGCTCAGGTCCCTTTAGCAGAAATGCTCGATTATCAGTCAAAACTGAATTCGATAACTCAAGCGCGAGGATCATATCACATGCAATTTTCGCATTATGACTTCGTGCCGGTTAACTTAGTTCCGAAAATCATCGAGCAAGCCCGTGCTGACGGAAGAATAAAGACTCAAGAAGAAGATTAAAACTATCAAAAACCACTCCTGCTTGCTAAAATCTACAATTTTTAAGGCTTTAGGCAAGCAGGAGTGGTTCAAGCTTTTGTTGGCTCGTTACGTGCTGTTTTTTGCGCTTTATAAGAGTTATAATCTAAAAACAGACTGGTTATGATGAAAGCCTTTAGGATTCGGAACATCGAAATCAATCCGCCTTTGATTCTTTCGCCGATGGCAGGAGTTACAGATTACACTTTTCGCCGATTGATAAAGCGACGCGGCGGTGTGGGACTTGTTGTTACCGAATTCATTTCTGTTGAAGGCTTAACCAGAAATAATCCGAAATCATGGCGTCAGATGAAATTTGATGAATTCGAGCGCCCAATTGCGATTCAGATTTTTGGTTCTCAACCGGAGCGGATGGCTATGGGAGCGCAAATTGCCGAAGAAGTCGGCGCCGACATCGTTGACATAAATTGCGGATGCCCTGCTCCAAAGGTCGTCAAACACGGTGGCGGAAGTGCATTACTGCGAGACTTGAAAAGACTTGAACAGATCCTAAAAGAAGTCAAAAAGTCAATTTCGATACCTTTGACCCTGAAAATGAGAATCGGGTACAGCGATTCTGAAATAAATGCGGTAGAGGTTGCCAAACTCGCCGAAGATTGCGGTGTTGAACATATAGCGGTTCACGGACGTACCAGAGAGCAAGGCTACAAGGGTTTGGCAAACTGGGATGTTATAAGACAAGTAAAAGAAGCTGTTTCCATTCCCGTATCAGGAAACGGAGATATAACGACAATCGAGTATGGACTTAAAAAATGGCAAGAGTCAGGCGTTGATGGAATTTTAATCGGTCGCGGTGCGATGCAAAATCCATGGATTTTTCGTCAGTTCCAAGATGTTTTGGAAGGCAGAAAACCTTACCAACCCAGCATAGAAGAAAAAAGAGCTGTGCTTTTAGAGTTTTTCGACATGCTCAGAGAAGAAATGCCTGAACTCGCCGCACTAGGTAAGATGAAGCAACTTGCAGGACAATTCACCAAAGGGCTGCCGGGTGGTGCTCTCTTTAGACAAAAACTCTACCACTCTCAATCGGCACAGGAGATTTTAGACAACATTACCACCTATTTTGAAACACTTCAAAACGGTAAAACTTACGGTGATGGATTAGTCGAAGCTGATCTTGAAATTACTTCATGTTATGCCTTTTCCTAAATAGAGTTCCTCTGAAATGAATAATTCTAAACGACTGTTTTAATCGAACCAAAGTAGGATTGAAATTATCAGTTCTTCTGAAATGAATAATTCTAAACGACGGTAAAAGATCTAAAACGAAAGAGTTAAGAATCTTCAGAAAAACCCTCTACGACGAACTACAGCAACGGTTGAATCTTAAACGAAATATCAACAGCTCTTGCCGAATGAGTTAGTTTCCCAACCGAAATTAGATCAACTCCCGTTTCGGCATAGCTTCGGACATTTTCCAGTGTAATTCCGCCAGAAGCTTCGATTAAGACCTTCGGGTTAAGGGAGCGCGCCATTTCAACAAGTTTTCTCAGTTCATTTGGCGTTTGATTATCAATCAAAATTACATCCGCACCTGCTTCAATCGCTTCTCTAAGTTGTCTCCAGTTTGAGATTTCAACCTCTATCTTGTGAAGATGTCCAACGGAATTCTTGGCTAGTTCCACAGCTTTACGAACTCCACCAGCCAAGGCAATATGATTATCCTTTATTAAAACACCATCGTCTAATCCTAGGCGATGATTTTTCCCACCTCCTACCGTCACAGCATATTTTTCAAGCATCCTCAAACCAGGAGTTGTTTTTCGAGTGTCAACAATCTGCACTCCCGTTCCCTCAACCGCTCTAACGTATTCTCTGGTGAGTGTCGCTATACCGGAAAGCCTTTGAAGCAAATTCAAAGCCGTTCTCTCACCCGCAAGCAAAATGTTTGCATAACCTCTCTGCACGGCAAATACGGTTCCAGCTTCGATCTCATCACCATCCTTGTAACCCGTCTCAAGTTCACAGGAAGATTCGTCTAAACTAAGAAAAACCGCTTCAGCAACCCTCAAACCACAAATTACAAATCGCTCCTTGGCTAAAAACGAACCTACACCGAGAACGTTCTCAGAAACACAAGCTTGTGTAGTTATATCACCTCTTCCTATATCCTCGGCAAGAAACTCACTCATCATATACAAAAGATTTCCATCAAGTCTCATATCCAGCTAGCAGCTTATAAAAATTTCAAAAACTAAAAAAATTTCTCAAAATGAGTTATAATATTGCAAAAACTTAACACTCTAAAAGGAGAAGAAACATTATAGATTGGTTACGTGAAAGGAAAAAATAGTATTGCCTAAAGGACAAGAGTATTGGTCTTTCCTTTAGGTTAATCTCGAAGGATGACAAGGGAGTAAATTTTAGAGGTCTCTCGTTGGGGTGAGGAAACGGTCAAGACGATTCAGAAAGCCCTAAGAAAACTCTGGTTTTCGTCGAAGAAAAACCAGTTTGTCATTGCGAAGCAGAAAATCAAGGTAAGTATGTTTTTTTAGTAGAAGCTTTGGAGGGCAGATTGCTTAAGAAGAAACATCGCAAAAAACCTAAAAATCGTTATGGGTTTCAAGGACGCAACCCCTTTCGACATAATAATTCCGGTTGTTACGAATCTACATTCTCGGATAAGATTGATAAACTTTATTTGCAAAATGACTATGAACATTCTGTAGTCAAAAAATCAAAGAAAGAGATAAAAACACGACGTAACCTCGCGTTAAAAATCATACCTGATTCAAGAGAAAGCTTGTTCGATTCAGAAGATTCTTCAAACTTGGATTTCCTTTTTGATGTGACCTCCTCCCACCCCCTTCAGGGGTGGGCTTCCTCTTTCATTGAGGAAAACTTACACGGATATAGGGATTGCTCCCCAGGATCCGCGCAGCGGCTTTCTGCAGAGGCTTGAGTTCGGACCGGTCCAGCCCTACCGCCTGATTGGGACTC
>Ga0197142_1000473_pt1 | contig 36998 bp, 29 predicted proteins | sample GBS60_MetaG_FD_148614 | JGI IMG/M metagenome (GOLD analysis project Ga0197142, IMG submission 148614) | Sediment microbial communities from Great Boiling Springs, Gerlach, Nevada, United States - GBS 60_MetaG | ecosystem: Environmental > Aquatic > Thermal springs > Hot (42-90C) > Sediment...
AGAACCCATCGGTTGACGCATCCGCCCCCCATTGTCCTCCCACATCTCAGTAAACGGGGAGGAGGTGGAACCAAAACCTCCCAATACCATGTGACGGGCATGCTCGGCAAGGCAACGGGAGTGTGTTATAGTTCCGTCCACGCATACCAGGGCAAGCAGCATGGATTCGTCGTGTGGCTGGGAAGGCCGTATATTGGTAAACAAGACCAGAACTGGAGCACGTTGAATACCCCTCTGGATTATCGTATGCAGCTCGTGCAGCACCGCTCACACCGGTGAATCGCTATCTGCTCGCTGACACATGCGGTCGAAAGCATGATACACGGTTTGCATAGACAGCATTGGTATCAAAGTAGGATATAATCTCCGTATGATTACCAATTTTACTGACACCATCATACTTATCATCACAATCCTGACGCTAAGCCTCATCCTCGATTGGCTGGTGCGTCCGTGGGTACAACGCTGGGCTGACACGCGGAACGCTATTGTTATCGAGGCCATAACCATCGCAATTGGCGGCCAATGCACATTCTGGGCGCTGATACTCCTGATCCGAGTGGTCGGAAATCAATTCTTCGCCCCCAGCCTGATCGAAGCCTGGCAACCAACCCTTGATGTAGCCGGTAGCATCGCGATAGCTGTCTTTATTGTTCGGCTTATAACCAATCTCGTCGATAGCTATTTGCGTCACCAGCAGATCGGCAACATCTCGCTGATCCAGAATCTCTTACGTGGCTTGAGTGCACTGGCCATTGGCGGCACATTGCTGATCAGCTATGGATTTCCCCTTAGTCCGGTACTAACCGTGATCGCCGGTTCAAGTCTCGGTCTGACGCTCGCCCTCCGCGAGCCATTGGCCAATTTCTTTGCCGGTGTCCAAATCATCGTATCAAACCGGGTGCGCCCTGGCGACTACATCCGACTGGCTTCAGGAGAAGAGGGGTTTGTAACCGACATTCGCTGGTCTGACACATACCTTCGTCAGTTGGCAAACAATATCATCATCATTCCCAATGCCCAGATGATCTCACAGATCGTGACCAACTTTAGTCGTCCCGAACCGGAACTCGCAGTCCTGGTTGATGGTATGGTTGGCACCGATACTGATTTACACCGTATTGAGTCCATTGTGCTAGAGGTTGCCCGTGAAGTCCTGACAGCAACGACCGGTGGGGTGAGCACCTTTGAACCATTAATTCGCTTCAACGGCATCGATGCGTTCGGTATCCGCTTTACAGTGGTCTTACGTGGGCAATCGTTTACCGATCAGTTCTTATTGCGCCACGAGTTGATTAAGCGGCTGTACACGCGCTTCCATGCCGAAGGAATTGCGCCACCAACTCAACGTGTACGGTTGGATGAGGGGGGTAAAATTATTAGCGGGGAATAGTTAGCGATCCCGTTTCCTGCACAAGGCCACTTCACCACAGAATACAACTGTAATAACACCAATCCCATCCCTTCCTTCCTTAGAGCCTATCCAAATATTTTATATCGTCACGTCCACGACGAATGAAACCTATCAGGAGGGGCGAGGCCTCGCCCTATGAGTTCGGATTGCATCCATCGCCAAGGTTCATCCGTCGTAAGGTGATGATGGATGATTCGGATAGGCTCTTACCTTACTACCTGACCACCGACACCTCCGGCAATACAAATGATTGATGAGCATCAGGCGGATCAGCAACCGGCAGACAACGTATCAGCACCAGTATAGCAATCACGCTCAACCACAGCGGCCACCCGGTAAGACCAAGCGCAGTCGCCCAGACGGTATCAACCGTCGAACCGGCACGGGCAAAGAGCACGATCGCACCGCCAAAAGCGTTCAAACTGCCGTGACCGATCACTGCCGGCCAGACACTCCCGGTCGCCAATCGCGTCCAGCCGAGCAAGATGCCAACCAATACGCAAAATACCGTCATCATCATGACACCCAACACCGGATTTGTCGGGTAGTTGTAGCCCAGCAAAATGATCGGTGTGTGCCATAGCCCCCAGATCACGCCACTGATGATCAGTGCCGGCCATTGACCAAGCGGTAGCAGGTTAGGTAACAGATACCCACGCCAACCCCATTCTTCACCAAAGACGGGAATAGCATTCACAAGTGGGCCGATGACCAGTGCGATAAGGAGTTGAGTTACAACAATCGACCACAATGATAGATTGCTTAACGCATCACCGGCACCTGTCGCATTCAACAATGCGCGAAAGCCCGATAACGACAGATCGAGATCGTACACGCCCAGTAGCGCACTGACAAACGGTGAGACGAGCATGACCAGAGCCGGTACTGTCCACGCAAATAGCCAGTACCATCCCCAACGACGACCTTTACCGATCACCAGTCCGGTCGCTTTGACAATGCCTCCCGCTGGTGGACTGATCCAGCGGGTAACAATCAGGGTTGCCAGCGCTGGTGTAAACATCATCAGGATCATAAGTAAAGGCGCCAGCGGATGTTGAAGACCTACGCCGCTGATCCACAACGGTGCACAACAGAGCCACCCCAACCCCGCAGCCAACCCAACAAACCAGCTTACACCGCGCCAATTGATCGTATTCATGATGGTTCCTTTCTTGCCAAGACCATACCAGCTACAATTTCACCGGTCAGACAAAGCCCCTATGATCTATGAGGCCGTGCAATATTGTCAGCTTCGAGCGGCATTCGCTTTCGATGACCGAACTACTCAACAACTGGGTACACACTGACCGCGATCTCCGGTGCGGTTTCCCTTGAAGCACAGGCCAACGACCTGTAGCTTGCAGGAGTGGAGGGTGCCCACCGCAGCAACACATCATCTGGGGTAGTCACCCAACCTGCCCAGGCTCCCCCTCCCTTTCCCACACGGTGAGAGGAAGGGGAATAGGGGAAAGAGGGGTGCAAGACGAACGTTACAGAAAACGTTGACCACCTACACGATCTAGCCGATGGATTGTCGGATCAAGCGCATATCAAACAACGTCTCTGTTCACTGGAAGTTACCCCTCACCCGACCTGCCGATGCTTTACCTGCCGCCAGACAATATACGAATAAGGGATCGTAGACAAAACTGGCAGGATGATCAGGAGAAGAACGGTAATAAACAACCAGTCCTCAGCGATGAAGAAACTGACCAGCATTGCCAGCAATCCACTGCCGACGATGATTCGGGCGCCAACTCGATGCGTCTTGCGCCAGACCTCATCATCAGCGAGTGTCCATGGTGTGCGAATACCAACAAAGTAATTCGGAGTCACCCTTCCCAGCTCATTCCCTAACACCACCATAAAGAGAGCCATCCCGATGCTGAGGAGGCGTGGCACACTAAACGACCAACCAATCGCTGCTCCCACCGTGATTCCCTGAAGTGCAGCCAGGAACAAGACGAAGCTATTCATCATCAACGCATACGTCCGCGAAAAAGCGGTATACCCTTTCCCTCGCGGATCGATTCGTGGCAAGAGCGGGGCCAACACTGCAATAATGGTCGCCCCTATCGCTGGCGCTAGGGCAGCGATCCACGGACTCCCATACCCATCCACCTCACCGGCTGCATTCCAATGAATAGGCGCCGGATCGGGAATGAGTGGCAACATAGCAAAGCCAAACACCCACATCAGAACCACTACGACCATCATGAACCGTAGATTACGCATGACCATCCCCCTTTCGCTCGATGCCAATGCGCAACACTTCCATAAGACTATGAATCACCTCTTGTAAGACGGTAGCATTCACGCGGTATACAATCCGCTGCCCATGTCGCTCAGCCGTTACCAGCTCGGCGGCTTTCAGCACGTTTAGATGGTGAGAAATACTCGGCGCCGAGATCGCAAAGTGCGCCGCAATCTCACCGGCAGTCATATCACGATCTTGAAGCATCCGAATGATCGCCCGCCGCGTGGGATCCGAGAGCGCATAGAGTGTACGTGTGATTGCCTGTTCCATAGCTATTTTTAGATATTTAGCCAAACTTCTAAATCTTCTCAACCTCAAGTATAGAGAGCTTTACCGTGCTTTGTCAAGATGGTTGTATACTATATGTAACCATGCTGTAACTACATCCACTACGCTAAAGGCAGAATTTCGAGCTTTAACGCGCCGTGATGGCGTGTCGTCAAAGGAGATTGGCAATGACTCAGCCTCCGAATGGCTTTGATCCAAATGACCCAATCGGAACATGGCGGGCATGGCGCGATGCCACCCTGGAAGCATGGGCAAAGAGTATGACCGCGCTGGTCAACACTGAGACGTTCTCACAGGCAATCGGTGCTCAGCTCGATGCCCTGCTAGCCGTATCAGGTCCAGTCCAGCAGGCCGTGCAGCAGTATATGGAGCGATACCTGGCCCAGGCCCAGTTACCCTCACGCAATGAGGTCGTGACCCTGGCCAGCCGACTGACCAACATCGAGTTTCGCCTCGATGATATGCAGGCCCAACTCGATGAGTTGACAGACCTGGTACGCAAATTGGCTAGCGCCGAGACGCAGCCAGTCCCTGATCTCTCCGTGATCGGCGAGCGACTCCAGGTGATTGAAGAGCAATTAGCTTCCCTTTCGGCCGTTCGTGCTGCTAATCGGCCGCGTAAGGCAACGACCGCAGAAGAAAAAGAGTAGGAGTGTCTGATCATGACAAGTCCTGATGCCGCGCCAATCGATCTTGAGCGGATGACCGAGCAGTTGCTGAAAGAGATTGAGCGTACCACGAAAAGCAGCGATATGGCTGCCCGTCTGGCAACAAACCGCATTCGGGTTGCGGTCGGTCAAACGCCGAAAGAGCAGATCTGGGCGCTGAATAAAATGCGTCTCTACCACTATTATCCGCAGGTACCACCCGAACAACGCAAGCCGGTTCCTCTTTTGCTTGTCTTTGCCTTAATCAACCGACCGTACATCTTCGATCTGCGCCCGGGAAACAGCTTTGTCGAATACATGCTCCAGCATGGCTACGAGGTCTATCTCCTCGATTGGGGCACACCCGGTCCCGAGGATGCCCACTACGACTTTGAAGACTTCTCACTGAAGTTCTTACCCCGCGCCGTCCGTGCTATGCAGCGCCACAGCGGCAAACGTGAATTCTCGATGCTTGGCTGGTGTATCGGCGCTACGATCGTTACGATCTACGCCGCAATGCGCCCCGACGATGGCTTGCGGAACCTGATTTTGCTCACCGCCCCGCTTGATTTCAGCGATAAAGAGGGTAGCACGTTTAGCCGCTGGCTCAATACCGAGTACTATAACGTCGATGAGCTGGTACGCCAGTTTGGCAACGTACCGGCAGCCGTTATCGAATATGGCAACAAGATGTTGAAGCCGGTCGAGAACTACATCGGTACCTACCTCAAGCTATGGGATAATCTCGATAACCCGGCAGTGGTCGAGGCCTGGCTGGCCATGAATACATGGGTCACCGATAATGTCGATTTCCCGGGCGCTGCATTCCGTCAGTGGGTTATCGAGTTTTTCCGTGAAAACCGGCTGATGGAAAACAAGTTAATGATGGAAGGTCGCATAGTCGATGTAGCTAATATCAGGGCGAACCTCTTAAATGTAATTGCCGATAAAGACCACATTGTGCCTAATTGTCAGTCGCGTTCGATTATGGATCGAGTCGGTAGCAAAGATAAGAAGCTGATCGAGCTGAAAGGTGGCCATATTGGGATTATGGTCGGTAGCGGCGCCAGCAAACGAGCCTGGCCGCAGATCGAAGCCTGGTTGAGCGAACGTAGCAACTGACATTCCCCCTTTCAATGTGCCGGTACAGCCGTAAGCATCGTCGATCTCCTCTCTTGAGACGATGCTCGGCTTTGTATCGTCTTATGTTCTGGTGAGCCGACCGATGGAAGTCGGTTGGTTGGTGGTGTGTTGTTTGAGTAAAGGAGAAACCCATGCGACTCAGCGGAAAGGTAGCTCTGATCACCGGCGCCGGACAAGGGATTGGCCGGGCGACCGCATTGCTTTTTGGTCAGCAGGGGGCAAAGGTTGCGGTTGCCGATATTAATGAGGAGGCAGCCACTAAAACAGCCAATGATATTGTGGCAGCCGGCGGCGACGCGAAAGCGTTCACCGTGAATGTCGGACAGGCGGCATCGGTTGAAGCTATGGTGAAAGCAGTTGTTGAATGGGCCGGTAAAATCGATGTCCTTGTCAACAATGCCGGTATTACGCGCGACGCCCGCATGATCAAGATGACTGAAGAGCAGTTTGATGCGGTGATCAACGTCAATCTGAAGGGAGTCTGGCTCTGCACCAAGTACGTGGCGCCGATCATGATTGAGAACGGTGGTGGCTCAATCATTAATGCTGCGTCTATCGTAGCCTTCAACGGCAATTTTGGTCAGACCAATTATGTTGCATCAAAAGCCGGTGTGATCGGGATGACTAAGACGTGGGCACGCGAGTTCGGGCCGAGCGGGATTCGCGTCAATGCGGTTGCCCCCGGTTTTACCCAGACTGAGATGATTGCTCACGTACCTGAAAAGGTGCTTGATGAGTTCAAGAATCGCACACCGCTCCGTCGCCTGGGTACGGCTGAAGATATGGCCTACGCCTATCTCTTCCTTGCCTCTGATGAGTCCAGCTTCATTACCGGTGAAGTGTTACCGGTCGATGGTGGTCTCGATCTCTAGGAAGCCTCTGAGGAACGTGATCCTTAGATAGTCATTGTCGGGACGGGTGCCACACCCGCCCGTTTTGTGTAGGCCCGTACTTCCGCACTGCCCCCGAAATCGCCCCCGCCCTCTCCCGAAGAAGAGGGCGGGAGCGACGGAAAGGTGGGGAGCACCAGCCACTTAATGCACTACTTCCTCAGCAACCTCCTCTGTCGGGTTGCTTGCTTCCTCTGGTGAATTACGTGCCGTGCGTTGCAATGCTGCACCACCGGCCAGCGCTGCTGCACCCAACCCAGCCAGCCAGGCCAGCGGCGTTAAGGCACCACCGGTAGCAGGCAGTGTTGCCGGTGTTGGCACACTTGGCTGAGCCGGCGTTGTCGCTGGCGCAGCGCCAATCGCGATCCGGCCATCAACCACCGGATTGACCGGCGAGTTCGCAGCAATATATTCCTCTACCACATCAGACAGAATGAAGCCGGTATCGACCTGGTTACGTCCACGAGTGAAGACACTGTAGCCATCACCACCGGTCAGCATAAAGTTATTCGTTACCACCACATAATCGGCGTTGGGATCAATAGCAGCCCCGCCTACCGTGACACTGGTCACTCGACTACTTGCTGGTAGCGACGGATCGTAAGTGAAACGCAAACCGGCCACCTGCGGGAATCGGCCAGCACCACTCTCAACCTGGCTCACGCCGTTGTTCAGTGCTTCAACAACCTGTGCGCCTGTGAGAGTAACCAATGCCAGCGTATTGCCGAAGGGCAATACTTCCAGTATCTGGCCGACGGTAATCGGCCCAGCCGGGATCGAAGCACGAATGCCACCACCGTTAGTAATTGCAATCGTTGCGCCTGAATTCCGCGCTTTTGCCAGCATGGCCTCGGCCACCAGATTACCCAGATTGGTCTCTCGCGAGCGGATATTGGCGCGACTGCCATCGAGGTCAACCGCAGTCGACCCGACGACCCGCGCACGGAGCTGGTCGATTGGCCCACGGAAAACAGCAATCCGGTTCTCGAAACCCTGATCGACAGGCAACGACGGGAGAACCTCAGTTGGATTACCCTGGAGGTCAATCACTGTACCAGCAGCATTGAAGGCAACCGTAATATCACCAAGCCAGCGTCCCCATTCCCAGTCGGTGACGACCACCACCGGTTTCCCATCTGGACCTGCGATCAATTCAGGATACGGCGGGAAGTCTACATTATTCATCGGCCGCATAGGCGTATGTGAGTGACCACCGATGATCATGCTCATGCCACCGACTTCGCGAGCAATTCGGCGATCAACGTTGATGCCAACGTGGGTTAAGGCAATAATCGTGAACGCACCCTCTGCCTTCAATGCAGCCACTTGCTGACGTGCGGCTTCGATTGCAGAGGTAAAGGTTATGCCCGCACCAGCATTCGAGAGCACGCCGGTATCTTCGGGGGTCAGACTGAAAATCCCGATCTTCTTCCCGTCTTTCTCGATAATTGTGCGTGGCTTGATCAGCCCGGCGAGTGGATTCCCCGGCGCTACTGTGATGTTAGCACTCAACACGGGAAATTTGGCCCGAGTAATAAAATCTGCTAATGCCTGTGGCCCTTTGTCAAATTCATGATTCCCGATCGCCATGGCCTCGTAACCCATCGCGTTGTAGAACTCGAGGTCGGCCATACCGTTATACTGATTGAAGTAGAGTGTCCCCTGAAACACATCGCCGGCATCAACCACTAAGGTCGGCAGCGCTGTCTCACGACGAATCTTGTCGATCAACGCCTTGCGGCGCGAGACTCCGCCATGAACCGGATTGTTGCCACTGAAGACCGGTTCAATCCGGGCGTGATGATCATTAGTGTGCAGAATGCGCATGCGGAAGACAGGATTCTCTTGCGCTAAAGCCAACCGAAAGCTGCCATCGCTGTAGATCGACAGCAATGCACCCGCTCCTAACGCAATCGTCCCTTTGAGAAACCGCCGACGTGAGATCTTCTCCATAATGGTCTCATCTCCATTCCAATAAACGAGCAACCACAACCGTGACCTAACCGATAGCCAGGTCGGTCGAGCAGGACGTGCAAACCTCAAGGTGCAAGCCGATGTTGAACAAAAATGGGCATGCACATAGTACCGTAAATTGGCGATTCTTGCAAGTAATAAGACTATATTTTCTACTTTCCAAGAACACTTAATGTCTAATTAACAATACTTAACGAATTGTTATACCAAACCGATACCACTGCCGAATACCTGATACAACTGCTTTACTCGCCATCTGAACTTAAGAGTCTATCCGAAAAATCCCGCTTCGGGAAATGAAGTTCATTAAACGTCACCGCCTTGCCAGATCGTGTGCCTCCCAAAGGATCAAATCTCACGATCTGAGAGCCTGATCAAAAACTAGGATTGCTTACGAGGCGCGTACCATCCATCTGCAACCATTGTGTTCGGGGGCCAACGTTCTGTTCTTCCATCCGCCGTCCGTTCCCTCTGCCAAGCAGGCGGTGCCGAGCGCTGCGGGTAGCCCTCACCCCCGGTCCCCCTCCCGCGCTGCGGGAGAGGCTGGTTGGTGGAATCGGTACCGTTGACAGACGCCGGCACAGAATCGCCACTGCTATGCTCACCTTCCCCCTTCCTCTCCCCGTGGGGGAGAGGAAGGGGGCTAGGGGGAAGGTGAGGACCGCTAGGCGTGCGCCGCAGCACAGGCCATGAAAACGTTAAACCCTTTTTCCATCGCGTAGCGGAGGAGCGGAGACGCATGCGTTGCCCGCCAGCGTTTCCTATTGTGTACCATTATCGAGCCTTATCAAAAGCCCAGGTTTTTGATCACGATCTGAGACCACATCTGGCCACCAGCAATAGGGGCACGGCGATACCGCGCCCCAACCCACCCCGAATCAGTGCAGCGACTGACATTATCAGCACACCAGCAAGGATCCGGCGAAGCAAGTTCATACACATATCTAACACAGCTCGGCTTGACGATCCAGATAACGCTCTCTACAATCAAAAATAACCTCTTTCGCGAAGCGTCGGTATCCTGCGCTTCAGCTTCTACATGACGCGGGGCAAATCTATGAAGGACTATTACCAGGTATTGGGAGTAAGTCGCAACGCCAGCGATGAAGAGATCAAGCAGGCCTACCGACGACTGGCCCGCAAATATCACCCTGACGTCAATCCAGGTGATCCAAAGGCCGAAGCGCGCTTCAAAGAGATCAACGAAGCCTATCAGGTGTTATCCGATAAAGAGCAGCGCGCCAAGTACGACCGCTTTGGCAGCGACTTTCGACGGTACGAACAAACCGGCTTCGGTGGCTTCAATTATGAGAGCCAGGATTTTGCCGATCTGTTTGAAACGTTGTTTGGTCAACGCCGAACCACCAGTAGCGGCTTTTCGGTCAAGCTCGACGGTCAGGATGTTGAACAGCCAGTTGAGCTGACCCTGGAAGAGGCGTACAACGGCACACAACGCACGTTGCAATTTTCTAACCCTAATGGCACACCGCGAACCATTACGGTCAAAATCCCCGCCGGGATCGATACCGGCAAGCGTGTACGTGTCCCCGGCGAAGGCGCCCCAGGCCTAAATGGCGGACGCCGCGGTGATCTGTATTTGGTGGTGACAGTAAAACCACACGACCGCTTTGAGCGCAAGGGGAATGATCTATACACGACTGTGCCGGTAAGTATGTACACCTTGCTGCTCGGCGGTCAAACAACAATTGCCCTGCTATCAGGCAAAACACTAACGTTGACCATCCCACCCCAAACACAGAATGGGCGAGTCTTCCGCATTTCTGGTCAGGGAATGCCTTTGATGCACAGTTCGCACTTTGGTGATTTGTACGTGACCGTTAGTGCTGTTTTACCAACCAACCTCTCACCACAGGCCCGCAAGCTGGTAGAGGAATTACAACGTCTTACCGGAATGTAGGAACCTCACAATACAATAGCTCGCAATCAGATCGGTTCGATCTCTGTTCATGCATTAACGTATTACGAAACAGTTGGTACTTTCGTACAAAATCACTTGACACACTTGCCCAAGATGCTGTAAAATATCGGATAATAATTCCACCACAACAGTGATGTTTGGCGCGATCCATCGAAATGATGATCACACCCAATGGCGTTGTGTGACACATTTCTAAGAGTATCCGAATCACATCATTAAGTAAATTAAGAACGGCTCTGTAGCCATTGTACTGTCACCGTGACACGGTGAACAGCATTATCTTACTCTGATGTAAAGAACGAGAGTGCGCTCACCCTTCTCCTCACAGTTGAGGAATGGTGAGCGCCTTTTATGTATTTCTGTATTTTGGGATTCGCTGTATTAGTAGAAACCAAGGAACGAGCAATGTACCTTCCTGCGCGAGACCCTGCCCAACTGTACGACCCGCGCTTCGAGCACGATGCATGCGGTGTTGGTTTTGTTGCCCGCGTCAATGGTCGGGACAGCCACGATATTCTTGAGCTGGCACTCACTGCCTTGAGCCGGCTTGAACATCGCGGAGCCGTAGCCGACGATGCCCGCACCGGTGATGGTGCTGGAGTCCTAACCCAGCTTCCATACCGTTTGCTGCGTCGAGAGTTAGCCGCAGTTGGGTTATCTGCGCTCGATACCGATCTCGCGCTGGGGATGCTTTTCCTCCCCGCCGATCCCGACCGGTGTACCAAGGCCTGTTCGCTTGTCGAACAGGCATTAGCAGCGTATCACCTACCATTGCTTCGCTGGCGTGACGTACCAATTGATCCCGAAGTACTTGGTGAACGCGCCCGCCGAGCCATGCCAACGATCCGCCAGATTATCGTTGGTCGGCCACAAGGACTCGATGACCAGGCCTTTGAACGCACCATCTTTCTGGCCCGGAAGATGATGGAACGGCTTTTCCGCCAAGCCAGCTTACCGGCATACATTCCGTCGTTCTCATCACGTACCGTTGTATACAAAGGTCTGCTTCTCGGCTCGCACCTGGCTGATTTTTACCTCGATCTGCGCGATCCTGATTTCACCACTGCTATTGCCGTCTATCATCAGCGCTATAGCACCAACACCTTCCCAACCTGGGAGCGGGCACAACCGTTCCGTATGCTGGCCCATAACGGTGAGATTAATACATTGCAGGGAAACGTCAATTGGATGCGTGCCCGCGAACAAGCCATTACCCTCCCAGACGATTTCTTACCCAGCGGTGCGCCACCGATGAGTGAACTGCTGCCGGTTATCGACGAGAATGGCTCCGACTCGGCCATGTTGGATAACACGCTCGAATTACTGGTGATGGCCGGGCGAGATATTCGGCATGCAACGGCTATGCTGGTACCCGAAGCCTGGGAAAAGGTACCTGACATCGATCCCGATCTGCGGGCATTTTATCAGTATCACTCTTGTCTGATCGAACCGTGGGACGGCCCGGCCGCCCTGGCATTTTCCGACGGGATTATTGTTGGTACCGCCCTTGACCGTAACGGTTTGCGTCCGGCCCGCTACATCGTCACCGATGATGGATTGGTTGTCTCAGGTTCGGAGGTCGGTGCTGTACCTATCGCCGAAACCCGCATTGTCTGTAAAGGGAAACTCGGCCCTGGGCAGATGTTGGCAGTTGATACCAGCTCAGGAAAGATTTACACCGATAGCGAAGTCAAGGCACTCCTGGCGAAACGTCGCCCTTACACCGAATGGCTTAAAGATCATTTGTGTTATTTACCTTCAAATCTCCCTACACCGGCGGCTGAAAATGAAGAGGATTTGCAACCACTACAGATGGCGTTTGGCTACACCTCTGAAGAGCTGAATGTCATTCTCAAACCTATGGGAATGACCGGTCACGAACCGGTTGGATCGATGGGTGATGACACGCCGATACCACCACTCTCGCAGTTGGAATTGGGACGACCGCTCTTCCACTTTTTCAAGCAGCGTTTTGCTGAAGTAACTAATCCTCCCATCGATCCACTGCGTGAAGAGTTGGTTATGTCGTTGAGTGTAGGCATTGGTCGTCGCCGCTCAATTCTGCTCGAAACACCAGAACATGCTCATCTGTTACAACTGACCTCTCCCATTCTGACTGATGCGCAGTTGGCGGCAATTCGCACGCACAGCGATCCACTGCTGCGTTCGGTAACGATCAGTCTTCTCTTCTCTGCGCAGCATATCAACGCCGAAAACCTGTTGCAGGCTCTTGATCGAGTGTGCGCCGAGGCAGCGACGGCCGTTCAGGAGGGGGCAGCCATTATCATTCTGAGCGACCGTGGGCTTGACGCTGATCACGCAGCGTTACCGATTCTGTTGGTCACCGGTGCGGTTCACCATCATCTCATCCGTACCGGTCTACGTTCGCGGGTCAGTCTACTGGTCGAAACCGGTGAAGCCCGCGAAGTACATCACATGGCGACCTTGATCGGCTATGGCGCCGAGGCGATCAACCCCTACCTGGCACTGCTCAGTGTGCGCCGGATTGCTCTTGAACGGGATGCAGTGCGGCAGCGGGCCGAGCATGGTGTCGGCCATTATACCGATGATCCGCGCACCTCTGCGCTCGCCGAAGAGGCCGAGCACCATTACATTCACGCCTTAGAAAAGGGCCTGCTCAAGATTATGTCGAAGATGGGTATTTCAACCCTCGACAGTTATTGTGGTGCTCAAATCTTCGAGGCGTTAGGGTTGGCTCATGATGTCATTGAACGATGCTTCACCGGTACACCATCTCGTGTGGGTGGCGTTTCATTCAACCGTATTGCCCGTGATCTGGCCGTTCGCCACGCCCGCGCATTCCAGACCGGTCGGGTGAGTCTGCCGCATCCCGGCTTCTATAAATTCAAGAAGGACGGCGAATACCACGCCTTTAGCCCGGCCGTGGTTCACGCGCTTCACAAGGCGGTACGCAACCCTTATGCGCTCAATGGTGATAGCACCGGCCCATCACTGAGTAGTGAAGGCTACGCCACATATCGCGCTTATGCCGATCTGGTCAACAACCGGCCCCCAACCGAACCGCGTGACCTGTTAGAGTTTGTGCCGGCCGGCCCACCGGTGCCGATTGATGAAGTGGAACCCATTGAGTCCATTGTAAAGCGATTTTCGACGGCAGCGATGAGCCATGGCTCAACTAGCTCTGAAGCCCACGAGACGCTGTCAATCGCGATGAACCGCCTGGGCGCAATGGCAAACAGTGGTGAAGGTGGTGAAGCGCCAGAACGCTACCACGATGAACGTAATTCACGGATCAAGCAGGTTGCATCTGGTCGTTTCGGGGTGACACCAGCATATCTGGCCAGTGCTAGTGAGTTGCAGATCAAAATGGCTCAGGGCGCCAAACCGGGTGAAGGCGGTCAGTTGCCCGGCCATAAAGTAAATGAAGAGATTGCCCGGATTCGCCACACAGTGCCCGGCGTGGCACTGATTAGCCCACCGCCCCATCACGACATCTACAGCATCGAAGACCTGGCACAACTGATCTATGACCTCAAGCAGGTCAATCCTAACGCTCGCGTTTCGGTCAAGCTAGTAGCGACGTCCGGCGTCGGTACCATCGCTGCCGGCGTAGCTAAAGGATATGCCGATACTATTCTGATCAGTGGTCATGCTGGGGGTACCGGCGCATCGCCGTTGAGTAGCATCAAGAATGCCGGTATCCCGTGGGAATTGGGCCTGGCCGAAACCCAACAGACGCTTATCATGAATGGTCTCCGCGAGCGGGTACGGCTCCGCGCTGATGGTGGGCTGAAGACAGGCCGTGATGTAGTTGTTGCCGCTCTCCTTGGCGCCGATGAGTTCTCTTTCGGTACAGCAGCACTGGTCGCCGAGGGATGTATTATGGCCCGCGCCTGTCATAATAACACCTGTCCGGTTGGCATTGCCACTCAGCGCAGTGATCTGCGGGCGAAATTCCCTGGCAAACCAGAGATGGTGATGGCCTTCTTCCGCTATCTGGCTCAGGAGGTTCGCGAGATACTGGCCAGCCTTGGGCTGCGATCACTTGACGAGGCTGTTGGTCGGACAGACCTGCTCCGTCAGCGCAAGACTAACGTTGAAGCGGCTGATATGCTCGATATGACCCCTGTTCTCGGCGCAGCAGCGCTGATTGGCAAAGGTCCCATTCGCCACGGCGGGAAGCCCAACGCCCTCCCACCTGAACAGAGTCTGAACGATCAGATTATGATCGATGCCGCCAACGCATTGGCAGCGAGTGGCCCGGTACGGCTCCGCTACGCGATCAACAATTGTGACCGTTCGGTTGGAGCGCGACTGGCCGGTGCAATCGGGCAGCTCTACGGCGATAAGGGGTTGCCACCTGATACCATCACCATCACCTTCCACGGCCATGCCGGGCAGAGCTTTGGGGCATTCAACGCCCCCGGTGTCTCACTCCATCTCATTGGCGACGCAAACGACTATGTCGGGAAGGGGATGGCTGGCGGGCTGATCACTATCGCACCACCGCCTGAAGCACAATACGTCTGGCACGAGAACGTGATTGCCGGGAATACGCTGCTCTACGGCGCAACCGGTGGCGAACTCTATGCCGCTGGTCGGGTAGGAGAGCGCTTTGCCGTGCGCAATTCCGGCGCAACGGCCGTGGTCGAAGGAGTTGGCGACCACGGCTGCGAGTATATGACCGGCGGTGTCGTTGTTGTGCTCGGCCCAACCGGACGCAACTTCGGCGCCGGTATGACCGGGGGTATAGCCTATGTGCTCGATGAAGCAGGTACGTTTGCCCAGCGCTACAATCCACAACTGGTCGAGCTTCGACCGCTTAGCGACCGGGATGAAAAACGGGTCCGTGAGTTGATCCGCCGCCATGTTGCTCTGACAAAAAGCCCACGCGGTAGTGAAATTCTGGCCCGCTGGGATCACTACCGTACCTGTTTCCTGATGGTTAAACCACGCGATGCGGTAGCGCAAATCGAGGCTGCTGCCGAGGGTACCGAAGAGCCAGCAGCTGCCCGTGCAGCATAATACACCATCACCGATAGACGGGACAGAGAAGCTGTCCCGTCTATCAGCTTTTTATCAGCTTACAAGACCGGCAGATTATGGTAAGATAGGGCGCTGCGTCATGATGCGCAGTGGTGACAGTATGTGCAAAGAATAGAAGAGGGAGAAGAGCCGCGTATGCTCTGGGTAAGTCTGATTGCTCTCATGCTGCTTATCGCAGCCTCGCCGGGTATTATGCTCTACATCGAACATCGCCGGTCAATTGCCAATCATCGCAAGCCAGCGGGAGACTCTCACCCCTATCATCAAGACGCCACCTCGCCATAAATGGTTGCGTCAGGAACCAGGTATGTCATTGCTGATAGTTGAACGGTCAGACAGACTTGCGCATGATTGAGCATCCGCCAGTATCGGAAAGTGCGCCATTAACCAGCCGACAACGTTTGCGCCGCAAGCAGCGTTGGATGGCAGTCGGTATGTTCTTGATCGACCAGGCTCTTATCTTTACTGGTTTTGGCATAGCATACCTGCTACGCTATCAGGTAAGCTGGCCAGCACCACTTGATCGGATTGTCGCCGAAGTTGCTACCGAAAACCTGGTTCCCTTCAGTGCATTTCTACCGATTGTCCTTATTCTTCAGGTCTTACTGAGTATACGCTTTATTGGCAGCGGATTTTACCGCCCTAGCCGTCGAATGACCCTGCTCGATGAGACCACTGCCATCGCCGGGAATGTGATTACGATGATCGCACTGCTGATGGTGGTGGTCTTCTTGTACCGTCCCTTCTTCTATTCACGCTTAATCTTTGCTTTTGCTGCCATCACCATCATCGGCTTATTGTTGAGCTGGCGCCTGTTGCTGATTGGCATCCGCCATTGGTTCTGGTCTCGTGGTCTCGGTCGTGAACGAGTGCTGGTGGTTGGTGGTACTGGCCTCGGACAGTTGGTGATGCAATCCCTGACTGCTTCACCGGGCATCGGTTATACACTTGTTGGCTATCTCAGCGATCAGCCAATTATTGCCAGCAATCGTGCCCGAGTCTTTCAATATCTCGGCGATCTCGACGATTTTGAAACTGTCGTTCTCCAACAGGATATTCAACACGTCATTATTGCGCTACCATTCTGGGAATACGAACGATTACCTGAATTAGCCGCCCGCTGTCAGCACCTAAACGTTGAATATCAGATAGCCCCTGATATATACCAGCTCAGCTTTGATCGTGTTGATATTATGCACCTGAGCGGCATCCCCTTGCTCCAACCAAAAGCGGTTCAGCTTCAAGGCCTGAACCTGGCCCTAAAACGAATCTTCGATCTGTTAGCTGTGTTGATCAGTTTACCGATCACGATTCCGCTAGCAATTATTATTGCGTTTCTGATCTGGTTTGACTCTGGGCATCCAATTATCTTTCGCCAGCAACGGGTTGGCAAACACGGTAAACTATTTACCTGCTACAAGTTTCGCACGATGGTGCCGGATGCTGAACAGCGGCGCAAGGAGTTGATCCGCCACAACGAAGCCGATGGCCCCTTGTTCAAAATGCGCGCCGATCCACGGGTGACGCGGATCGGGCGTTGGCTGCGGCGTACCAGTCTTGATGAACTTCCGCAACTGTATAATGTTCTTCGTGGTGATATGAGCCTGATCGGCCCACGACCTGCGTTACCGGAAGAGGTGGCTCGCTACGAACCATGGCATCATCGCCGACTGGCAGTGCTTCCGGGGCTGGCCTGCCTTCCCCAGGCGCTGGGGCGTAGTGAAATCTCCTTTGACGAACAGGTGCGGCTCGATATTTACTATGCTGAGAACTGGTCATTAAGTCTCGATTTCCGCATTTTGATGATGGTCATTCCGGCGATTCTGTCCGGTCGTGGTGCCTGGTAATGCAGTTGTTTTCGACAGCATATCGTGCAGATCAACGATGGATATGGCTGATCGGCGCGGGGATAGCAGGCCTGCTCCTCGCCTTCACGCCCCCGCTGGCAGCAGTAAGCTGGCTGCTAAGTCTTACCGCTTTAGGATTAGCGATCTGTGATCCGGTCTGGCCGGTTGCACTTGCCGTTCTCTCTGTTCCCTTTCAACAATTAGTGACGCTCCCCGGTGGGCTAAGTGTAACACAGGCCTGTTTGATCCTGGTCCTGTTAAGTCTGTTCAGACAACTCAGCCAACCCTGGCCTGCCCTGAAACCTCCTGGTATTGCGCTGGTAATCTTTGTCTGGACGCTGGCGCTCTCTGCGGTCACAACACCACTGAGTCGGAGTGAGAGCTTAAAAGAGACACTGCGCTGGACAACGGTACTGCTCATCTATACCGCAACTGTTTGGGTGCTCCAAGACCCATCACGCATAGCCTGGCGACGAACAGTATTGATAACGAGCTTACTGGTCGCGCCTAGCATCACAGCATTGATTGGTATTGGACAGTTTCTCACCGGAATCGGGCCCGAAAGTTTTGCCATCGCAGGGGGCAGAGTACGGGCATACGGTACTATCGGGCAACCCAATTCGTTTGCCGGCTACATGAATCAGGCATGGCCGCTGGCGGTCGGGATGATCGTGGCTCTGATTGAAACCCGCCGCCGTTCTGCTCAATTCTGGCCTATTCTTTTTGCCCTGTGCATTGCCGCTGGGAGCCTACTTGGTGGGCTGCTCACGAGTTTTTCGCGCGGTGGATGGGTTGGCGCCTTACTTGGCGGCCTAGTATTAGCTATCGCCTTCACCATACGTTACGGACGCCCGATCCTGATCCGCACCGGCCTGACTGTATTGATAATCGGATCATTCGGGTTCTTATTGCTCCAGAGTGGGTTTCTTCCTGCAACACTGAGCAATCGCATTACATCGATCACCGATAATCTTCGGCTATTCGATCCCCGTAGTGTTGAAATTACACCTTCAAACTTTGCCATTGTCGAACGAATGGCTCACCTGCATGCGGCATGGCGGATGCTCCAAGAACGACCATTCTTGGGGGTTGGGCCTGGTAATTTTAGTATCGCCTACGAACGCCTGACCTACAGTGGATCAACCCCTACCTGGATTAGGCCATGGTATGATTCCCGAGGCCACGCGCACAACTACTACCTGCACATCGCCGCTGAGAGTGGTCTTCTCGGACTCAGCGCATATTTGGGCTTTATCGGCAGCATCTGGTATTGTATCATCCGAGCAGCACGACAAACGTACCATGGATTGATCCGCGGGATCATCCTTGGTGGAACAGGTGTAGTGGGTGCACTGAACGGTCACAATCTATTTGAGAATTTGCACGTCTTAAATATGGGTATTCAATTCGGTGTTGTGATCGCTTTACTCGCAGCACTTGATACGAGCGACACCACACCACCAGAACCCAAAGAGGAGTTATGACCTATCTCGTCACCGGTGCAGCCGGTTTCATCGGAAGCCATTTAGTTGATCGCTTACTGGCACGTGGTGAGCAGGTAATTGGCCTGGATAATTTCACCGACTACTACAATCCCAACCGTAAGCGTCGCAATCTCATCTGGGCGATGCAACAACCAGGATTTACCCTCATCGAAGGTGACATCCGCGACGCCGATACGGTAGCAATGGTCTTTGCCCGCTATCGGCCACGGTTTGTAGCTCACCTGGCAGCGATGCCCGGCCCACGCCCATCAATTGCCAATCCACAGCTCTACGAAGCAGTGAATGTCGGCGGTAGCCTGGTCATCCTTGAACAAGCACGGCGCGCAGGGGTAGAAAATCTGATCCTGGCTTCTACATCATCGGTGTACGGTAAGACCAATCGTGTCCCGTTTCGCGAAGATGACCCGACCGACCGACCATTATCTCCGTATGCTGCAACGAAAAAAGCGGCCGAGGTGTTGGCCTATACCTTCCATAGCTTATACGGCATACCAACCAGCGTTGTGCGCTTTTTTACCGTCTATGGTCCACGCGGCCGCCCTGATATGACGCCATACCTGTTTGTCGACCGAATGGTGCGTGGTCAGCCAATTACCCTGTTCAATGGTGGCGAAAAGCTATTCCGTGATTACACATATATCGATGACATTATCAATGGTGTTATTCATGCGCTTGATCGACCACACGCCTACGAAATATTCAACCTCGGCCATTCACAACCGGTCGAAATGTGTCATTTTGTCACGCTGCTTGAACAGATTACCGGCTATCCGGCCCAGATCGAGATCAAGCCATTACCGGCCACCGAACCACCGATCACGTATGCCGATACAACGAAAGCCAATCAGCTCCTCGGCTTTTCGCCAACGGTTGCTATTGAAGAGGGGCTAAGCAGATTTTGGGAGTGGTATTGCATAGAACGTGATCAGGACACCTGATCGGGTTGCACATGAGCAGTACTATCGAGTACGATCATGACAACGGTTAACGAAAAAACACCTGACAGGTTCGGGAAGGCTAACCTGACTATGAGCGAACCATCAACACCGCTCTCCGCAGCGCCTGAAGACAGTAGAAAGAATGATACTGATCGAGGAACGTTCTCGCTTGGTCAGCGGCTGCGCCATCCACGAACGTTGATCTCCTTCGGCCTTGCCATTGCTATCATTGTCTTTGCGGTGCGCAGCCTTGATATCGACCTGCTAGAGACCTGGCAATATATGCGCTCGGCCAATCCATGGTTGCTCGGCACTGGCTTGATCGTCTTTTACCTCACCTTCCCGCTACGTGCACTCCGTTGGCGTATGCTCTTGATCAACGCCGGGGTACCAGTAGAAGATGGCCGCCGCTCATGGGCTTCATTCCCGGCTTTGATCGAATATATCTATCTTTCGTGGTTCGCAAACTGTATTGTGCCGGCAAAATTAGGCGATGCGTATCGCGGTTATCTGCTAAAACAGAATGGAAATGTCTCGTTTTCGGCAACATTCGGAACGATTTTTGCCGAACGGTTACTCGATATGATCGGCCTGTTCAGCTTACTCGTCCTTTCTGGCTTGCTGACGTTTGGCCCTCAAATGCCCGAAGGTACCCAGATCGTCTTCGGGTTCGGCAGTCTGCTCGTCATTATCATTATCAGCGGGTTGATCGGTATGCGCTGGCTTGGCCCGCAGATCCGTTGGTTCATCCCGCGCCGTCTGCACCGCGTATACGGTAACTTTGAGCACTCGGCCCTGACATCGTTTGCTCCCGCCATCTTGCCACGGCTGTTTGTGCTCACCGCTGCAATCTGGACCCTCGAAGGATTTCGGCTCTGGTTTGTCATTCAGTCACTTGATCATACTGGTCTCAACTTAACCCTAGCTGCGATTATCTTCGTTGCCCTGTCCTCATCGCTGCTGACCGCACTGCCCATTACGCCGGCCGGATTAGGTGTGGTGGAAGGGACGATTACGGTCGTACTGACGCTATTTGGGATCGCGGCTAGTCTGGGAAGCGCGGTCACTCTGCTAGACCGACTGATTAACTTTTGGAGTATCGTGATTTTTGGCTTCATCCTCTACCTGTTTAGCCGACGAAAATAAGCCATGCGCATCGGTATCGATTATACAGCGGGCATCTGGCAAGGCGCCGGAATAGGTCGGTATACCCGTGAATTAGTTCGTGCAGCCGCCCAGGCTGATCCTGAACTCTCATTTCAACTCTTTTACGCTGCTGCTGGTCTCGATCCCCAAAGCCCGTTTGTGCACTACGCGCAACAACTGGCAGCCACGTACCGCAATGTCAGGCTACGACCACTCCCGATCAGTCCACGACTCCTAACCATTCTCTGGCAACGCCTACGCCTACCGATCCGGATTGAATGGCTGATCGGGCCACTCGATGTGGTGCATGCCCCTGATTTTGTGTTACCACCAACCCAAGCGCGCACACTGCTCACTATTCACGATCTAACCTTTCTGGTCGAACCAGGCTGCGCCGAGCCAAAGCTCCGCCGTTATCTAAGCACCGCAGTACCACAATCACTCCGACGCGCCAACCTGATCGTTGTTGACTCAAAAGCAACGGCTAGCGATCTCGGTCGTTTGTACGGCATTCCGAACCGGCGAATCCGGTTACTCTACCCGGCAGTAGATACCCGCTTTCGTCAACTACCAACTGCTGAGATGCAGAAGGTTCACCAACGACTCAACTTACCCGAACATTTTTTGCTCTTTGTCGGTACTCTCGAACCACGCAAGAACCTGGTACGATTGTTGCAGGCTTTTACGCTACTGCAATCAGAGTATCCTGACCTGCATCTGGTGATTGCCGGAAGGCGCGGCTGGCTCTACGATGACATTTTTGCCACTGTTGAACGATACCATCTGCGTGATCGTGTCCACTTCCTCGACTTTGTTGCTGATGAAGATTTACCGGCATTGTATAATTTAGCTAGAGCCTTCGTATATCCATCACTGTACGAAGGGTTTGGCTTCCCGGTTCTTGAAGCGCTTGCATGTGGAACGCCGGTAGTCACGACAAAAGTATCCAGCTTACCCGAAGTAACCGGATCGGCTGCCATATTCGTCGATCCGTTCGATCCAGAGGATATTGCCGCCGGCATCCGTACTGCGCTGGCCAACCCGATGCCACTACGCACCGCCGGCCCACAACAGGCAGCATCGTTCCGCTGGGAGCAAACCGGCCAGACGCTTGTCGCTATTTATCGTGAGCTTGCAACAATAAAGCAGGCTCGCTGAGGGTTATGAATATGATGCAATCGAACGATCTGACCGCAGAAGCACTGAGTCGAGGCGCAATACCAGGGCGAGGATACGCTATCGCCCGCCGGATTTCACAGATATTACACCCGGTACCACTCGGGATCGTAAGTATTTTCATCGTTGGGGTACTTGGTAACGATAACCGCGTCCAGGGTCTGTGGTGGTCGCTCCTCTGCGCTCTACTGCACGTCGTCCCGCCGACCATCTTTTTCAATATTCGCTTGCAGCAGGGGGCGTATAGCGATGATGACATTTCAGTACGTACTCAGCGCAACGAACTGTATCTGTTTGGAATGGCCAATGTCTTGATCGGCACAGCCATTCTCTGGGCGCTGCACGCACCATTACCGCTGTTAGCCATGCTTGTATCGGTTGCGGTAATGAATTTCCTTTCGTTTCTGATCAATCTCTTCTGGAAAATTAGCATTCACTCGGCCAGTATTGGCTCATGTGCTACGCTGGCAAGCATTTATCTGCCCGCGCTTGGTGGCGTGTGTTGGGCAGCAGCAATTGTGTTGGGATGGGCGCGATTACGCACCCGCAACCACACCCTGATGCAGGTAATTGCCGGTATCAGTCTGGCGGTAGTGTGTGTATTAGTCGTCTATCGACTCTTTGGATTAATTTAGCTTTATTGCCAGAACACTTCTTGTCTATCGGCTACTGGTTCACCGGTGGCATGGCTATCTGGCATTATTTACGCCCCGTTATAAGAAAGAGTAACGTTGGAACCTCCTCCCGTCATCATCTACACTCCTCGTGGTAGCGTATCAAATGGTCGATGGTGCAAGAGGGATAGAGCGAGACGCCAGCGCAGCTAGATAGCCCCATATGCAGTCGTCAACTACAAGTTGTTCCATTGTGCTACACTTCACGATGGCAAGAGCAAACATCAGAAGGAGCGACAATGGCACGCCGTGAAGGAATTAACCCTGATGCAGTCTATTCACGTGAGGAGGTTGCCCGTCTACTAGGGGTAAGTCTGAGTACCGTAAAACGGCTGATCAGTAGCGGTCAGTTGGCCGCTAGCCGACCGGCCGGTCTCCGTCGTGTCTTTATTCGTGGCGCCAGTATCTTGCAAATGCTCGACACAACACGCATCAACGAAGAACATCGCGACTGAAATATTTATGACTTCACTGCAAAAAGGTTATCTTCTCACCACAGAGACCACGGAGATCACAGAGACTAAAGATGATCATTGAACATAGGGTTGTGAATTTTTTCTTACATGCACCCAATAGCCAAAAATTATCATTTTATTCATAAACCTTAGACGCTCTGCGTGCTCTGTGTGCTCCATGGTGAGTTTTTGCAGTGGACTCATTTATGCAAACTTATATAATACCGGGAAGATAATGCCAACGATAGATGGCATTGCCCGCCAACACTGGTCATTACAACACTGAGCAGGTGATCAGAAACCCGGCTTTCTCATCGGGCACGTACCGTACCCGTGCGATCATTACGTGAGGGGGGTGCCAATATTCTTTCGCTCCAGCACCCCACGTTCTCCTCGCCCCGTGGGGGAGAGGAAGAGGACGAGAGGGAAGGTGAGGGCGGTCGAGCTGCATCAAAAGCCCAGATTTTTGATCACGCACTGAGGCACGGCATCATCGTGAGAGCGGCTCCTGGTAGTAAAAGAGTATTGTACAGATGTGCTTTAAGGAGCACGCTCATCAGAGTTATCTAGACGCGAAGCGGGTAACGCTCGCACAATGACACGCTGTTTATACTTATCAGGGCCACTGGGCGGCCAGCAGGTAATCATCGTGACCACCTCATAACCGGTTGGCGCAATATAGCGAGCATTAGCTAACCGCTGCTCAGCGGGTACCCCTTCTTCATCAACGATGATCCGCTCGTGTACGATATAGCGGTAAGGCTGACCACGACTGTACACTATCACCTCATCACCTGGTTGCAAGTAGAAGAGGTCTTTGAAAACCCGACCATACCCACCGACATGTCCTGCCAGTACGATATTATCGCCTTCACCGGGATTAGCCGATCCACGATGCTGACCAACCGCAAACTCAGCGACCTGCCAGACCGAGATCAACTGACCGTTTTCTTCCACCGTCTCCCATCCTACCTCGATCACCTTCGAGTCGACCTTAATCTTCGGTATCACCAGACGTTCAACTGTCGCTACCCATTCAACACGGCTTGGCTCAGGCGGTTCAGAAATAAGCAAGCCGCTATCGACCCCGGCAAGAGGTGTTTCCCTGTTCGTCGCCGGTATTGGCGGTAGCGTACCATCGGCTGAAGCGGGTACCGGAGTGGCAACCACTGTGTCAGACGCGGTCGCCCCTCCGGGAACAGTTGCGTTAGCCGGTACAGGGGTGGCAATCGTGATCTCAGCTAAAGGCAACAGTGGACGTGCATCGGCCGGGCGAAAGCCACTGGTGGTCAATCGTGGCGCCGGTAATGGTGAATCACCACGGGCAGCCCAACGGTAATATTCCACTTGCAAGGTTGAAAACAACACATAGATAAGCAAACTCGCGCCGATAACCATCAGTGATGTCCCAATGAGCCATTGCCCACGACGTTTTGTCGGCACACGCCGCCAGTTGATGCGATGAACAATTTGTTGACCAATGAGCGGTAGACGACGAAGCATGATAGGTGTTCCTCAGCGTTACAACTTGTTATTCAGTATATCATGTACTATCTTATGTTACGCACAGGAACGGCGGAAGGATGTCACCGGCAAAATCAACAATGACTTCACTGCAAAAAGGTGATCTTCTCACCACAGAGACCACGGAGATCACAGAGACTAAAGATAATTTTATCTTTCTAAGGTTGTAAAAATTTTTCTTACATGCACCCAATGGTCAAAAATTATCCTTTCATTCATAAATCTTAGACGCTCTGTGTGCTCCGTGGTGAGTTTTTGCAGTGGACTCAACAATACCTTTTGAAGGAAGAACAAAACGGACTATCAAAAGCCCAGGTTGTCGATGCGGCGCTGAGTTACTCGCCACTTCAGCCGATTCTCCTGTTGAACGCTTGATCAAAACCACGAGTTTCTGATCACGCTCTTTAACCGCCATACTCATACACAACATAAAATCACGGAGCACGTGTTGTCGTGCTCCGTGATTATTTGTGTCACAGATTAAGATGTTAGTTTACCACCAACTTACCCTGCATCAGCGGGTAATGACCTGGCACGGTACAAATGTAGAGATATGTACCGGGGGCCGGTGCCGTAAATGTCACTTCGACCGTCTCATTGCCGTTGGCTAATGGTGACTCAGCAATAATGTTGCTCTTGTCGGCCGGTAAGTAGTTTGCCGCCGGACCAGCAGTCAAACCAGCATTAGCAATTGCAGCAGCTTCAGCATCGCCACCCTTGATCAGAATCCAGTTGTGCTGTTGCACCGCCGAATTATTCTTGAAGCGGAGAGTGACTACCTGACCTGCTGAAACTCTCAGCTCAGTCTTGTCAAACAACAGTTCTTCACCCTTCGAACCGATTTCCAGAATGACCGGCCCACTGCTAGAGCCACCAGCAGAGCCACCGCTACTACTCCCACCACCACCACAGGCTGCTAGTGCCAAAGCCATCACCGTCAAGACTACCAAAGCGAGCATTCGTGACCACATCTTCATTACTCTTTTCCTTTCTTGTGGTATCTATCACAAGCATATACCCAAACATTTATACCACTATCTGGTGCTTTGTCAAGCTCATCAGTGCTACTTATCCATAGTTCGTACTAATAGAAATTATTCCTGATCTTTATCACGATGCGAGCGCTGGATACGTTGCTGGAGATTGTTCTGAGTAGGTTTACCTTGACGATTCGGCCGTGCAGATGATGATTTGCTATTCGCTGGACGCTGACGCTCGTCTCGATAAGTCTGCCCTGTACTCTTCCCTGCACGACTACGCTGTTCTTCCCTCAATTGTGACGGTGCTGCCCGTTCGCCGCGCTCCTGGCGTGGTGGCGCTGCCCGTCCGCCGCGCTCCTGGCGTGGTGGCGCTGCCCGTCCGCCGCGCTCCTGGCGTGGTGGCGCTGCCCGTCCGCCACGCTCTTGTCGGGGCGGCGTTGCTCGTCCGCCGCGCTCCTGCTGTGACGGCGCTACCCGTTCGCTGCGCTCTTGTCGGGGCGGTGCTGCCCGTTCGCCGCGCTCTTGGCGGGGCGGTGCCCCCCGTTCGCCGCGCTCTTGTCGGGGCGACGCTGTCCGTTCGCCGCGCTCTTGTCGGGGCGGCGCTGCACGTTCGTCCCGATCCCGCCGCCCCCCCGCTGTGCGCTCATCCTCACGAACATCAACAATTGATCGATTGGCCGGTGGTCGAACAACCGGTGTCGTTTCTGCTGATTTTACCGGTGGAGATCGTCGGGTCGAGATATGGGCACGGAGTGCAGCAACTTCCTCATCGGTCAAATAGCGCCAGGATCGTGGTGGTAAATCGCCGAGCGACAGATTACCCTCACGTACCCGGATCAAGCGTCGCACTTCATAACCGAGCAGTTTGGCAACAGCCCGAATCTGACGCTTACGCCCCTCACGTAATACGATACGGACCCATACCCCCTCTGGTGCCATCCCGATCAGTTCTACCCAGGCCGGCGCTGTCATCTCACCGTCGAGCAAAACCCCGTTGCGCCAACTACGCAACGCCTCTGGCGTCAGTGGCCGATCAAGAAGCACACGATACTCTTTTTCAACCTCAAAACTGGGATGGGTCAGGGCATACGCCAATTCGCCGTCGTCGGTCAGCAAAATCAAACCCTCACTATCAATGTCGAGGCGCCCAACCGGAAACACCCGTGCCGGTACGTCCACTAGATCAAGCACAGTCGGACGACCATGGGTGTCTTCAGCGGTCGATACCACACCTGCCGGCTTATGCAGCATAATATAGGTACGCTTGGCTGGCATACGGATTGGCTGACCATCAACCCGTACCTCATCGTGCTCTAAATCAACTCGTGTGCCGGGCACAACCACGACACGACCATTGACCGTTACTCGTCCGGCAGCAATGAGTGCTTCACAATCACGTCGTGAAGCAATACCTGCACTGGCCAAGACCTTTTGCAAACGTTCAGGACTCACAGACAGCCTTTCTACGTCTGAGTATGATGCGATAGAGTGACAATTCGTTGTCACTTGACAGTATACCATACTACGTTTTACAACCCGATTTAGAGTACAATAAGATAAGGCAACAGCAGCCTATTACCAGCACATGGAACAACAAACATCTAACCAGCTATTCCGACCTTACGTACCTGTCACCCTACGTGACGCACTCGATGCTGGAGCATTACGCGCAGGACAGGTTCAAACGTATCAGGCAACGATCCTCTACACAGATTTGAGAGGGTTCACTCGTCTCACCGCATCATTTGCCACTCTTCCTGACGGAGCCGAGCACTTACACAACATCCTGAACCGCTACTTCGAGGTTATGATCGCTACAATTACCGCCAATGGTGGCGATGTCATCCAAATTGCCGGCGATGCTTTTACCGCTTGGTGGCCAGGTATAACCGACCCTACACAGGCTATCCATTGCGGTTATGCCCTCCACAATGCAATCGCTACCCTTAACCCGATCATGACACCTAGCGGCCCTTTCACACTCGAACTTCGGGTCGGAATCAGTGTTGGATCGGTGTACCTGACGCTGGTAGGGATACCTAATCAAGGCATTCATCCAGTATTGATCGGTTCACCGGTTAACGCCGCCAGCCTGGCTGAGCAACAGGCCAGTCCAGGAGAGGTACAATTGCTTCTGTTCAATGCGCAACCGGCCCCCTCTATTAACTACTATCCTTTAGAAGCCCCTACCTTGCGATGGGAACACTTTCTTCCACCCAGTTTTGCCCGCCGCCTTCAACTTAATACGCTGGTAACCGAATATCGGCGATGTGTGCCGGTCTTCGCAGCTTTTGATTTGCCAGAAAATCCAGTGGACTTGCAAACGCTGGTTGTGCAAGCTCAGGCTATCACCATGCGGTGGGGTGGCTGGCTCAACGAGATCGAAATCGGTAACAAAGGTACAGTAATGGTCTGCCTGTTTGGTGCACCGATTTCTCACGGTGATGACACCAGCCGGGCTGTTGGTTGCGCGATAGAACTCCGTGATCGCGGCGTGATTCGTAAGGCAGGGATTACGGTGGGGACGCTTTTCGTTGGCGAAGTTGGGAGTCGTCTGCGGCGAGTGTATACCGCACAAGGTGAAGAGATGAACCTTGCTGCATTGTTGATGGATCGGGCCCAACCCGGTGAAATTATCATCTCCGGTCGGGTACGGCAAGATGTCTTGAGCCGGTATCACACAACCCTGCCGCAACCAATGCCGATCAAGGGCTACAGTCAACCTATTCCAACAGCTCTCGTGCTAACCGAGCAAACAATTGCAGAACAGCATGGGTTCCGGGCGTTACAAGCCTCACTGGCCGTTTATACCGAACTGGTCGGTCGTGAGCAGGAACGCCAAATACTTGAACAGCTCATTGCCAAAGCTACGCACCAGGGTCAAGTCTTACTCATCGAGGGTGAAGCCGGGATTGGGAAATCGAGCCTGATTCACCATCTAAGTGTCAAATGGCTTGAGCACGGGTATCACGGATTCCGAGGCGATTGCCAGAGTGGGATGCAAGAACACCTCTTGTATCCATGGCGTGCGATTCTCAGCGAGTTATGTGGCATTGATGATAGCATGCCGACGTATGTGAAACGAGAACGATTACAGCAGATAGCGTCCGAAGTGTCTACAACCTTATCGCACCACATCGCAGCACTGGCTCGTCTGCTCAATATTGACGGATTTGCGCATGCAACGGGTGCTACCGATATTAGCCCTCTCGTGATCGAGCTGCTGATCGGTCGTCTAAAGCATGAACCACTCTTGATTGTGATAGAGGATATTCATTGGGCTGATCCGGCTTCAATGCAACTTCTGAACGCGATCATTGACTCGCTCGTTCCCCAATTGCCGCTGTTGATCGCTGTATCATATCGGCCACTCACCGAACACGTAGCACCCGTTATCGCCCGAATACGCCATCAGCCATTCACAACTCATCATTTGCTTGAGCGATTGCCCGTGGCAGAACGCCTCTATCTCATTCGTCAATTAATCGGTGTCAAAGAGATTGATCCACGTCTGATTCAATATCTTGAACAGTATGCAGCAGGACAACCCCTTTTCATTAAGGAATATGTACGTGTTCTATTGCAGAAAGGGCTGATCATCATTGAAGAAGATACTGCGCGGTTACGCGAACCACCACCACCCTTACAACTCTCAAGCCCCGCGCTGGGTATCGTGCAGGCCCGGATTGATCAGATGGAAGAGCGCATCCGCCTCACGTTGAAAGTAGCTGCCGTTATCGGGCGCAGCTTTCCACTACGCTTGTTACAGCATATTCACCCCGCTCACCTTACCGATGACGAGTTGCGTCAGGACATCGCCGTTTTGGTGCACGACCAGTTGATCGAACTCGAGATGAGCGACCCGGAGCCGATTTACCGGTTTGTCTTTGGTATTGCACATGAGGCTGCTTATAATAGCCTGCTCTTCGCCCAACGCCGCGATTTGCATCAGGCTGTCTATGCCTGGTATCTGACAACGTACCAGAACGAACTGACCCAGATGAAAGCACCATTGGCCGTGTACGACGTTATGATTCACCATAGCTTATGCGCCGAAATGCAGGCTAACGCTATCGAACACTGCTGGCAAGCGGCGCTGATCTGCGTCCAACGTTCACTCTTCCAAACAGCATTGCACTACATTGAAAAGGGAATTGCGCCAACTGATAACTCTTCTCGCCGCACTGAACTCCTCGTTTTGCGCATCATGCTTAACGATCGGATAGGTGACCATTTGCATCAAGCAGAAGATTTCCGCCTGTTTAAGAACCTTTTACCCGAACAAGAACAGCCGGTTTTGCACGCAATAACCGCAGTGCTGTATCTACATCACCTTCTCGTTAGCGGTCAGTTCCATCTCTTCCATACGCAAAGTGCCTCCACTCAGACCCAGATCGACCAATTGAGTCAGATAGATGCACGTTCTGGTCGATTCTTACGGGCATGTCTCTGTCTGATCCACGCCCAATATCTGGCACTCCAGGGTCAGTACGAACAGGCGATGGCAACACTCCGCCGTGTAAATCGTATCTGTAAGACGGTTCCCAGCAACACACCGCCACAACCTATGATCACCGATCTGATGACGCTTGGAAGCCTCTCCGCCCAGAGTTATGAATTGCAAGGCTGGATACTCATTGAGACTGGTGATTTCCGACGGGCAAAGAATTGCTTCCAGCGAGCAGTCCAACAGGCGCGAAGCGTGAATGACCGGATCATGGAAAATCGCGCCCAGATTGGGTTGTGTCACACGATGATCATGAATGCACAATACGATGCTGTCGAGCGCCGGATACAACGAGCGATTCACATTGCCCGCTCAATCAGCGATCGGTATGGGCAAGTGCTCGGATTACGCACTCAGGCGTTTCTGCATCTCAACCGACACAATGTCAATGCAGCGCATCGTGCCATCTGGCAAGCTATCGCCATTGCCAACAGTTCACGAATAGGCGTTCTTGAAATCGTCTTGCTGAATCAGCTTGAAAAGCTAGCCCGGGCGATGCAGTAAGGTTATCTAAGAGCATGATCAAAAACCTAAACTTTTGATGAGACTCGACAATAGCATCTCCAAACGTTGGCAGGCAACACAGGCGTCCCCTCGACGCGCTGAAACAGGGTTGCGACGGTTTTAGCCTAGTGCTGCGGGGCACACTTGGCGCTCCTCACCTTCCCCCTCGCCCTCTTCTTCCTCTCCCCTTGTGGGAGAGGAAGGGGGAACGTGGGGTAGCAGGAGCGAAGGAATGTGGGCAACCCATCACGCAACGGTCTCACAGGTACGGTATGTGCCCAATGAGAAACTTGGGTTTTTGTTCAGTCTCTAAGAGCGTGATCAAAAAACCCAGATTTCTCATTGGGCACGTACCGTGCTCGTGCGACTATGACGTGACCAGTCCTCCACGTTCCCCCTTCCTCTCCCCGTGTGGGAGAGGAAGGGGGCTGGGGGGAAGGTGAGGGCGCCAGGCGTGCTCCGCAGCACCGGCGCTGAGGGCTTGATCAAAAATCTCAGATTTCTAAGAGCGTGATCAAAAACCCGGATTTCGCATCGGGCACGTACCGTGCCCGGGCAACCATTTGGGAGGTTGACAATATTCCTTCGCTCCCGCGCCCCCTAGCCCCCCTTCCTCTCCCCTGGTGGGATGGGAAAGGAAGGGGCTAGGGGAAAGGTGAGGGGTGCCAGGCATGCTCCGCAGCACAGACGCTGAAACTGTCGAAGCCCTGTTCCATCGCGTCGCGGAGCCGCATACGGTACCCGTCATCGTTCCTCTGACCATGATAGCGATGTCATGGTCAAGCCTCATCAACAGCTCAGGTTTTTGTTCAGGCTCTAAGATGGTGAATGACGACCGAGGAGAACACCTATCGTCCACCGCACAACGGGAACACAAGACCGGTATACTGATGCAGAGCCAGATTACGGAAAAAACGCTCGCCACCAGCGTTGCCAGTTGGGTGCTGGCGATGGGAGCGGCGCAGGTGTCGGTACAACCTGTGGTGTTGATAGTGGTGCTAAGGTTGGCACTCGTTCAGGGACAATCACAATATCGCCTTCACGAACCAGACCAAGATTACGTGCCCACGCTTCAGTGGCTGCATCCGACTGTTCATATTCTAACTGCGCCCTCAAGGCCTGCGTCGTCGCCTGTAATGCCTGCATCTCGACCTGCGCGGTTGCCAGTTCGCGCTCAAGCGCCCGAGCAATGATAATCTGATTGACCAAATTAGCGGTAATGCTTCCAATCATCACCAGCAAGACGCCCATAATCGCCAGTGAAGCCAGTGTGCGATTGCCACCGGGAAAGGTTGTCTTCAACCAGCGCCGCACCCGACCACGAAACGTGGCCCAGATCCGTCGCCAGGCAGTGAATGAATACGGCTGTTTTGGTGAAGAACGATAACGAGGCATAAGAATAAAAACTTGCATCAAGTAGCAATGTGTCTACCTGTGCAAGTACCCATCGCTCTACACGATGCGGTTATCGCGATTCTGCGGTTGAGCGTGGTGGTTCGAGCAACAACGGCTCTTCTATATTCGTCGTCATCGAACTCTGGCCGCGGAAGAGACCACCCGGTTCAATGTGCAGCGCAGCCGTCGTAATATCACCCCACACCTTACCGGTTGGTGAGATTTCCAACTGCTCGAGCGCCGTAATTTGTCCTTTTACCGCACCCGATACATGGACATTCCGCGCTTTAATCGTTGCAATAACCCGCCCCGTCTCGCCGATAATCAGATTACCAACGACCTCAATATCGCCTTCTACCGCACCATCGATGCGAACATTCCCTTCGGCATTCAAGGTGCCAACAAACCGGGTATTGGCCCCAATGACCGTTTCTGTCCGCCCATTAACAATCGTCGGCGTTTGAGCGGGCTTGCGGTTTGTACCAAACATGCGTGCGATCCTCCTCCACATAACCGGCCACCTGTTTATATCAAACAACGCTGACGAGGCCGGGAGAAAACCCGATCGTTCGGGCAATCGTTGTTGACATTATAAACGATAGTCGATGATGGGGCAACGTTCTGGAAGTACCACGAGATGTTTCAACGTCTTCCCCTCTCGCAGTGGTAAGAAGAGAAAAGAGAAACGAGTGCGGAAGCGGTAGCTTTTCTGTTACGCCGGTGGTCTAACACCAAGCCCCTCGTTGGTACACCGATTACGTCCGTCAGCGTCTTGTAAGGGTGCGTCCCCCCTGCTGTGTCGCACATCGGAACGCCAACCGCTCACTTTCTTGGTGAGGCAGGTTCTACCCCTGCCCCCATTTGCTGAGGGATACGCCAACTGATGGGTTCACGTGGAAAGCAGCGCATGTCGCAGCAGCACCAACCCGCTCACCTTCGCCCCAATCCTCTTCCGCTCCCCCTAGAAGAGCAGAAGGGGAAGTGAGTTGGAAGCGTTTTAAACGGCTGAATGACGTTTATCACTCGTGTCGTTGTTCGTTCGCAGCGAGAAAGCCGTCACAACACGAAACGCTGCGCTGGTGGAGACGCTTCAGGAACCCTCTCGAATCTCGCCTTCCCCCACCACTTCATTACGGTGCGAGTCGTTCGCGCTGCCAACCATCATCACGACGAGTATAGCAGAGTCGATCATGCAAGCGCGAAGGCCGTCCCTGCCAGAACTCAATCCGCTCTGGAATCACGCGGTAACCACCCCAAAACGGCGGTCGTGGCGGGTCTTGATCGGCAAAACGAGCAGCGATTTCGGCCACCCGTTGTTCCAGTTCTGCCCGATCAGCAATTGGCCTGCTTTGTGGCGACGCCCACGCTCCAATGCGACTATCCCGTGGTCGAGTAGCATAGTAAGCATCGGCCTCTTCATCACTGACTTTTTCTGCATACCCCTCTACCCGCACCTGCCGTTCAAGTTCTGGCCAGTAAAAGACGAGGGCTACCGCGGGATTGACGGCCAATGCTTGTCCCTTCCGACTCTCGTAATTCGTAAAAAAGACGAAACCACGTTCATCTACCCCCTTTAACAAAACCATACGGGCCGAGGGGCGTCCATCAGGATCAATTGTCGCCAGAGTCATTGCATTCGGCTCAATTAAACCCGCTGCTAACGCTTCGTCGAACCAGCGCATAAACTGCACGATTGGATCCGGATCGGCCTCGGCTTCCGATAAACCGCGTTGCGTATACTCCTTACGTAAATCGGCCAGACTCATCACATCACTCCATTTGCATAAGAACGCTGACTGAACTACAATAGCGCTGATGATGAACAATAGCGCTGCCATTTATGTTGCTCACACCAACCACGCTATCGTTGCAGAGGCGCTGCACAGGTTGCTCATCGAGCAGGGGTTCATTGCTGTTGAGCGCGCACCGCACGAGATAAGCGGCATTATCATGATACCTGATAAACCCTACCGCCATTTCTTCGTTGCACCATCGGCGCAGGGATGGGTAGCAATTTGGGAAGACCCACGCTACTTCGCCGACCGCACGATAGCAAAAGAACTGGCCAGCCGCCTACAAACGCGCAGTGTCTGGATTGAGGTAGGCGGGAATGGTGTGAGTTGGGCGCGTGGTCTATATGAAGGAGCGATTGTTCTTGAAGAACGGTTTGAAGCGGTTGACACTATCTTCTACGGTGAACGGGGAGTCGTTCATTTAACGTTTGATCCCGATACTCTACCCGACGAATGGATTGCTCACCTCGGTTTACCCGATCCCGATTTGCACTATGAAGCCATTCTAGCCGGTGCTCAACCATCGGCTGGGCCACCGTTGCACCTGGTCGTGCAGCGTCGCATTGGTGTTCCTGCGCCGAACACCATACGTGGCTAATGCCCTGTACCGCTATGCCATACAACATTTTGATGATCGCCTCGACGAGTTTCTTTTCCGACTACGGTAATCATGTTCGTATTTTAGAAGAGATCCGTGCCCTGCAACGCCGTGGTCATCGTATTGTACTGGTAACGTACCATAATGGCGATGATATTCCGGGGATCACCATTTACCGTTCGTGGGACGTTCCCTGGATCAAGCGCGCCGTTGTTGGATCATCACGCCATAAGCTCTACCTCGATATTGGTTTGGGATGGCGTGCATTACGCACCGCTCTCCAGATGCGCCCAGATGTTATTCACGCCCACACTCACGAAGCGGCTGCTATTGGGCTTCCGCTACAACGCCTGCTACGTCGGCCATTGATCCTCGATTACCAGGGCAGTATGACCAGCGAGATGCTCGATCACGGCTTCATTCGGCGCAGCAATCCTCTTTTCGTCCCTCTTACTCGTCTGGAACGCATGCTGAACCGCACCGCCGATGCGGTGATGACGTCGACCCACAATGCAGCCAATCTTCTCCGTCGTGATGGTTCGGTGGCAGAAGATCGTCTCTTCACCATCGCCGACGGCGTCGATACCGAGCGGTTTCGCCCCTTCGATGGTTCACCCGAATGGACAGCCCAACGCGCTGAGTTGCGCGCTCAGCTCGGTATTCCGCCGGATCGGCGGATCGTGGTCTATATTGGCTTGCTGGCCCCTTATCAGGGCACCAACCTGCTGCTCGAAGTGGCCCAGCATCTGTGTCAGCGCTATCCTGACCTCCATTTCTTGATCATGGGTCACCCTGATCCACAAAGCTACCGTAATCTGGCTGCCAGTTTGGGAATTGCCGATCACGTTACGCTTCCCGGTCGGATTATGTATCGTGATCTCCACAGTTATCTGGCGCTCGGTGAGGTTGCCGTTGCCCCGAAGATGAGTTTAACTGAGGGTAACGGCAAAATCGGCAACTATATGGCAATGGGTTTGCCCACTGTTGCCTTCGATACACCGGTGAACCGAGAGATTCTGGGGCCGTATGGCTTCTACGCCAAACTCGGCAGTGTAGCCGATTTTGCAGCCCAACTAGAATTAGCCCTGACGAATCGCGAGCTGGCAACCGAGCGTGCGACAGGTGCGCGGGCAAGAGCAGTAGCAGAACTTTCGTGGGAACGGGCAGCGATTGCTATCGAAGCAATCTATGCGGCGGTGATCGCCCGTCGCCAACAATCAGATGAAGAAACTGACGAATAGCCAACGTAGTGGTACCTGCCCTAATGTATTCTGTGTCGTTTCGCTGAAGTATGAAATACGATCCAGCCAGAGATCGTTGATGAGAACTGGCATTGTCCGGTGTCAGCTCTCTAACAGGGATAACAGGGATAAGTTCGCTCCCTGATCGCTATGGCGTGCTGATAAAGTCTGAAATGGATCGAAACAACCCGTCAGAGATAGGAGAGAGGTCTGATATCCAGTTATCACAGACAGGATTGGTATTAAGAGCCGATCCGCATCGGATCGTCGCGTATCCAAACGTAGGGGCACAACTGCGCCCCTCAGCGGTGCCTCAACTCCGGTATGCCGTGCCCCTGCCGATGATACCGCCAGAGCATCGAACGCATGTGCATCCGGCAAGTCGTCTTCAATGATTTCTGCTGTAGCAGTTCCTGAAGCGCCAGGCTGATCGTGAATTGTGTTGCATCCATAGCTATCCCACCTCCCCCTTCCGCTCCCCTTGTGAAAGAGGAAGGCGGCCAGGGGGAAGGTGAGGGCCGCCCTCACCCCCGGCCCCGCTCCCGCACTGCGAGAGAGGGGTGATCTGGGTTGTAGCCTCGGTATCGTTGAAAGACGCAGGCGCAGGATCGCCCCTGCTCCGCGCATCCCCCCCCTTCCGCTCCCGCAGCGTGGGAGAGGAAGGGGGCCGGGGGGAAGGTGAGGGCCGCCCTCACCCCCGGCCCCTCTCCCGCACTGCGGGAGCGGGGTGATCTGGGTTGTAGCCTCGGTATCGTTGAAAGACGCAGGCGCAGGATCGCCCCTGCTCCGCGCATCCCCCCCCTTCCGCTCCCGCAGCGTGGGAGAGGAAGGGGGCCAGCGGGAAGGTGAGAGCCACCAGGTGTACTCCGCAGCACTGGCGCTGAAGCCGTTGTAACACGTTTCTATCGCACCGCGGATCGGATCAGCGATAAATCAAACGAATCGACTCAACGATAATCGTGCCCCCATCTCCTGCACTGACCGGGTCAAAGCGGATACCACCGATCTTTTCCATCTGTTCAGCTATGCCATTGAATGGGAGGCGGTAGGTGGTCATATCTGTACCCGGCACAAGTGTAAACGAGATTGATCGTTCCTCACGCGCCTGGCCATTGAGATCGAGAAAGAATATTTG
>Ga0197142_1000474_pt1 | contig 36942 bp, 27 predicted proteins | sample GBS60_MetaG_FD_148614 | JGI IMG/M metagenome (GOLD analysis project Ga0197142, IMG submission 148614) | Sediment microbial communities from Great Boiling Springs, Gerlach, Nevada, United States - GBS 60_MetaG | ecosystem: Environmental > Aquatic > Thermal springs > Hot (42-90C) > Sediment...
TCCATTAAGAATTTTAGATTCAAAAGATGAAAGAGATCTGGAATTAAAGAAAAATGCTCCATCAATTCTGGATAATCTCTGTGATGAATGTAAATCACATTATGAGGGTTTGAAAGATTTTCTCACTCAAAATCAAATCAAATTTGTTGAAAATCCATATCTTGTTCGGGGATTGGATTATTACACAAAGACTGCATTTGAAATTACATCAAGTGACCTTGGTGCACAGAACGCAATTTGTGGTGGTGGTAGATACGATTTGCTTGTTGAACAACTCGGAGGTAAACCAACTCCAGGTGTAGGTTGGGCTTGTGGAATTGAAAGAATTCTTCTTGCATCAGAAAAATATGATGAACCAGTCAAGCATGAGATTGATGTTTTTCTTGTAATTCAAAAACCTGATTATAAATTGAAAGCTTTTCAAATTATTTCTGAACTTAGAAAAAATAATTTTAGCTGTGAAACTGATATGCTTGACCGAAGTATGAAAGCACAGCTTCGTGAAGCAAATCGTTCGAATGCGAAGTTCGCTTTAATACTTGGTGAAGAAGAATACACAGGTGGAAAAATTATTGTAAAAAATTTGTCGACAGGTAATCAAGAAATAATTTCACAGGATAGTATCTGTGATTATTTAAGTTCAATTATCTCAGCTGATTAAAATGGCAAAGCAAAAGTATTTTGTTCCAGAAAAAGAATTACCATATTTTAATAAAGAAAAGGGTTGGATTGAAAAGATTGAATATCAAATTCAACCAAAATTTGAAATTACAAATAACAGTTCAAAACCAATTTTTGTAATTGATGTTTATACTATTCGTGAGTTTGCTTTCTTTAAGTACACAATTGATTACGAGGTTGAGAAAAAGAAAGTAGATTATACAATTACTTTTACCGGATTAAATACGGATATGCAAACATTTCCTGGTCGAGGTAAAGCAAGTGCGAGAATCGAATTTGGTGATTTGGCTGGTGATTATGTATTTCATTTCAAGAGAGCAAGTGGTGAGGAAAATACATTTTATTTTAAGATTGATCCTTTCAAAGGAGAAATTAGTTTGAAAAAAGAACTTCCAGATAAAAAGACAAATAGAAAATTCGTAGAGTTAATAGGATAAAATATGTGTCCAGAACTTTTTAAGATTGGTCCATTGACTGTTTACAGCTATGGCTTAATGCTGGGAATTGCATTTATTGTTGGAAGTTACATTTTAACCTTAGAATTCAAACGAAAAGGTATTCATCCTGATCTTGCTTCTGAGGTGACTTTGATGGCATTAATTTTTGGAATTATTGGAGCAAAGATTTTTCATTTATTCGATGTGTGGGAAGATTTTCTTCAGGATCCAATTGGCGAAGCTTTTTCACCAGGTGGACTTGTATGGTATGGAGGTTTCCTTGTTGCGTTAATTGTGATTTATCTTAATTCAAAGAGAAGAAACTTACCATTTCTTGTACTTGGCGATTCAATTGCACCAGCAGCTGCTCTTGGATATGGAATTGGAAGAATAGGCTGTCATTTATCTGGAGATGGTGACTATGGAATCCCAACAGATTTACCATGGGGTACAGATTATTCGAAAGGAACATATCCACCATCAATTGCTTTTAGAGGAACTGAGATTGCGAAGAATTATCCGGATGGAATTGTTCCAGACAATACTCCGTTACATCCAACTCCCATTTACGAGTTCTTGATGGGTGTAATTATCTTTTTGATTCTTTGGAATATGAGAAAGAAAACTAATGTAAATGGTAAAATATTTATGTGGTTTTTAATTTTGCATGGAAGCGCGAGGTTTTTAGTGGAGTTCATCAGAATTAATCCAAGAATTCTTCTGGGACTTTCTGAAGCTCAATTGATTTCTATTATTCTTATTGCCGGTGGTATAGTTGGAATTTTCTATTTGAAGAAGAATCCAGAATTAGTTCAATTTGATCCTAAACAAATCAAATATGAACCAAAGAAGAAAAAATAATTTTTGGGTTCTATTGAATTAGAGAGTAAGAGAGCTGAGGTTTACTCCATATCATAAGGGTTTTGGGAGTAACCTGAAATTTTTCAAACAAATAATTTTCTGTTGTCTAAATGGGTGAAAGCTTTAGAATAAATTTTTCCTTTTAATTGAAACATTTGCTTAAGTCGCTCAAACTATTTTGTAAACATGTGGAATTGGAATTATGTCAAACAAAAATGATAGGATAGAAAGATGCCATTAATTGTAGGTCGTCAACCAGTTTTGGAAGCATTAAAGTCAAAAAATTTTGTCGAAAAAGTTTATATACTCTTTGGTGCAAAAGGGAATCATATTTCTCAAATTAAATTTCTTGCTAGAAAGAGAAAGGCTAAAGTAGTAATCCTTAGTAAGCAAAAATTTCGTGAGTTAACTCCAAGCACAGCTACCCAGGGTGTTGCAGCTTTAGTCGGTGAAAGAGAATACAACGATATTGACGATATTTTGAAAGTTGCTGAAGAAAGAAATGAAAAACCTTTCATTCTCCTTTTAGAAAATATTCAGGATCCGAGAAACTTAGGTGCTTTGATTAGAACAGCTGAGTGTATGGGAGTTCACGGGATTATTTTGCCAAAAGATAGAAGTGCAAACATCAATCAAGATACAGTTAAAGCTTCTGCAGGTGCAATTGAACATATGAGAATTGCAAAGATTACCAATGTCTCACAAACGATTGATGAACTCAAAGAAAAAGGTTTATGGATTGTTGGAACTTCTTCAAAGGCTGATAGAGTTATAACTGACTTCGATTTTAATATTCCCTTAGTTCTCATATTTGGTCAGGAAGGACAAGGAATTAGAAGGTTAACAGAAGAGAAATGCGATTTTCTGGTGAAGATCCCATTATTTGGTAAAGTAGAATCGTTAAATGTTTCTGTTGCCTGTGGAATGTTTTTGTATGAAATCAGACGGCAGAAAAGCTTGATTCAAAAATCAGGAGTCGAGAATATAAAGGCTGAATAGTGATCTAGAGATTCGCTTCGTTAAGTAAAGTATGTGAAAATTGCTCAAACGATTAAAGATCAATCATCGAAAAATAGATTTGGACTATTACCACTAATATTTTTATCTGTGATTGCATCAGTAATTTTTGAACAGTTTATTACTTTCCTGCTAAATAAAATCAGAAAATTCATCCCAGAAGTTCTTTAAATTCATTCAACAAATCTGAGGATTAATATGAAACCAGCAGTTCTTTTGTTACTCACTTTTACAAATCTTTTTTCACAACAAAATGATTACTGGAAAACACATTTTGAAAAATCAAATTACCTTGAGACACCGAGATATGGTGAAACGATGAATTATTTCAGAAAATTTGAGAGGCATTCACCTTATGCTAAAATGATTTCAATCGGAAAATCTGCAGAGGGTAGAGATATCTATGTTTTGATTGTATCGAAGGACAAAGCTTTTACTCCCGAACTTGCAAGAAAAACAAATAAGCCAGTTGTTTTTATTCAAAATGGAATTCATGCAGGAGAAATTGATGGTAAAGATGCTTCAATGATTTTATTGAGAGAAATTCTCATTACAAAAGAAAAAGCAAATTATCTTGATAATGCAATCTTACTTGTCATGCCAATTTTTAATGTGGATGGACACGAAAGATTCAGTCCTTATAATCGAATTAATCAAAATGGACCGAAGGAGATGGGCTGGAGAACAAATGCTCAGAATTTGAATTTGAATCGGGATTATATGAAAGCTGATTCTCCAGAGATGAAAGCATGGTTGAAGTTTTTCAATCATTGGCTTCCACATATTTTTGTTGATTGTCATGTGACCGATGGAGCTGATTATCAATACGAAATAACTTACTCATGCGAAAGATATGGAAATGTTCATCCAGAACTCGGTAACTGGATTAAAAATGATTTTATCCCTTTCATTGAAAATGAAGTTCAAAGAAATGGGTACTCAATTGCACCTTATGTTTGGTTCAGAGGAGATGAAATTAAAAAAGGAATTGTTGATGGAGTAACTTCTCCAAGACTTTCAACGGGTTATGTAGCAATTCAGAATCGAGTTGCTCTGTTGATCGAAACACATATGCTTAAAGATTATAAAACAAGAGTTTTTGCAACACTGACAATGCTTGATGCAGTAATTCGTAAAGCAAATCAAGTTGGAAAGAGTCTTGTTGAATTAATAAACCGAGTTGAACAAAAAACAATTGATGAAATTGCAAATAAGAAAAAATACCTACCAGTTAGATTTCAAATGTCGAATGAGTTTGTTCCATTTGTTTTCAAAGGAATTAAATATGAAAAACTGCCGAGTAAAATTTCTGGCAAAGAGAAGCTTGTCTATACTGGAGAAAAGTTCGAAATAGAAATTCCACTTTATAATAAACCAATTGCAGTTGATTCAGTTCAGGCTCCTGAGTTTTATTTAATCCCGAGAGCGTATTCAAATATTATTGAAATTTTGAAATTACACGGTGTAAAGTACGAAGTTTTGAAGTCACCAAAAAAATTTCTGGTAGAAAAATATCGATTTGATGAAAACACAACCTGGCAAAGAAGACCTTACGAAGGTCGAATTATGTTAACGACAAGATATGAATCTTTTGTAGATACTTTAATTGCTGAAAGAGGTGATTACTTAATTCCAGTTAATCAGAGGACTGTAAGAGTTCTCATGCACCTTCTTGAACCAAAATCAAATGATTCATTTGTGAGCTGGGGATTTTTCAATTCAATCTTTGAAAGAAAAGAGTATTATGAAGATTATGTGATGGAGAAGCTAGCTGAAGAGATGTATAATTCAAATGAAATTTTACGAAAAGAATTTGAAGAGAAATTAAAAACAGATACAACTTTTGCAAACAGTCCAGAGCAAAGATTGGAGTTCTTTTATCGCCGTTCACCTTTTTTTGATAAGCAGTGGCTTGTTTATCCAGTGTCAAGAGTGATAAAACAATTTTAATTATCAGAAGTTTGAGTTGATGTAATGTTTTTATCTTGTTCATTTATTTGCTGAATTTTTGATATTTCAAACCTTACGCAAAAACAAAAATTTAACTTTAAATTTGCGTAGATAGATTATATCAAATTCAAAAAAACAATTAAGAGGAGTCGAAATTGGTTGTTTTCAAAAAACAAAGACTTGACGAAATATTTAGTGGTTTTAATAACAAGCGAATTTTTGTGATCGGTGACCTGATGCTTGATGTTTACATCTGGGGGAAGGTGGGAAGAATTTCTCCAGAAGCTCCTGTGCCGATTGTAGAAGTCGAAGAAGAATCTTATCGTTTTGGTGGTGCTGCAAATGTTGGAATGAATGTTAGAACTCTTGGTGGAATTCCAGTTCTGGTTGGTGTAATTGGTTACGATAAAGAAGGAACGGTGATTGATGCATTGATGGAAGAGAATGAACTTGAGAAAGATGGAATATTTTATGATGAGGATAGACCAACAACTGTTAAAACAAGGATAATTGCTCACAGTCAACATGTTGTGAGAGTTGATAAAGAAGATAAAAGAAATATTTCTGAAGAAATGGAAAATAAAATTCTTCAATTTCTTCATCAGCGGAAAAATGAAATTGATGGAATTATTTTAGAGGATTATAACAAAGGTGTTCTTACAAAAAATTTAATTAAGCAGGTGATTGAATTTGCAAATAAGAATAAAATTCTGATTACAGTTGATCCTAAATTCGATAACTTTTTTGAATATCGAAATGTAACGGTGTTTAAGCCCAATAGAAAAGAAACAGAAGATGCTCTTGGAATTAAATTAAATTCTGAAGAGAATGTCCTTGAAGCAGGAAAAAGATTGAAAGAAAAATTAAATCCAGAATATTTATTGCTTACAAGAGGCGAAAAGGGAATGACTTTGTTCACTAAAAATGGTGATTTTCATACCATTCCAACTCGAGCAAGAAAAGTGGCTGATGTCTCCGGTGCTGGAGATACGGTAATCGCAACAATTACGATGGCTCTTGCCGCGGGAGCTGAGATTGAAGAAGCAGCAACAATTGCAAATCTTGCCGCAGGACTTGTTTGTGAGGAAGTAGGAGTTGTTCCTATTGATCGTCAACTTCTTTACAATGCTTTATTAAACGATGGAGATGGTAAATGAAAACATTGCTCGATCTTGAAGAATTTCTTGAAATTCGAAAACGATTGAAAGAAGAGGGAAAAAAAGTTGTTTTTACAAATGGCTGCTTTGATATTATTCACCGCGGTCATGTTGATTATTTGAATAGAGCTAAAGCTTTGGGTGATTATCTTGTAGTTGCTTTAAATTCGGATGAGTCAGTCAGAAGATTAAAAGGTGAGGGAAGGCCAATTAATAAACTTGAAGATAGAGCCTTTGTAGTTGCAAATCTTAAGGCGGTTGATTTTGTTGTAAGCTTTGATGAAGATACTCCCTTTGAAATTATTTCTGCAATTATTCCAGATGTGCTTGTCAAAGGTGGTGATTGGTCAATTGAGAACATTGTCGGCCGAGATATAGTTGAAGCAAATGGTGGAAAAGTTTACTCACTTCCTTATGTTGAAAATTATTCCACCACAAGCATAATAAACAAAATGAAAAGCACTGGTAGTAAAGATTGAAATTAAGGTTAGATAGCAAACATAGATTAAGATATAAGTCAACGGCTTATAAAGTGTTTCACTTTATCGGAAAGAGTCTGCTTGTACTTTTTATTTTGTTTTTAGTTTTTGTTGGCTTTACTCAGACAAGTTACTTTAGAAATTTACTCAGGGATGAGTTGATTAAATATGCAAAGTACGAACTTAATGGTGACATTCAAATTGAATCAATTTACGGAACATTATTTTCAAGTCTTACCATTAGAAATCTAAACTATTCAATTGAGGGAGTTGAATTAGTTTCAGCTAAGACACTTCACATTTCTATTAATCCAGTTGCTTTATTTCAAAAGAAAATAGTTGTTAATAAGTTATTCTTCGAGAATGGTTATTTTAATTTGATTCAATTCAAAGATGGAAAATGGATTACCGATAAGATTTTAAAATACACGATTCCTCCAGATACAACCCCTTCAGCTAAATTTGATTATGAAATTATATTAAGAAGAGTTACTCTCTCTGATTGCCAGATAAGACTAAAAACAAACTCTGACTCAACAGATTATTTCAAATACACCGAGTATCAGACTTTCAACTACAAAGATTTTGTTCTTTCCAGTTTAAATCTTGAATTTTCCGCACGAGCAGATTTTGTCAGGAATTTTTATGAATTTGATTTAAAAAATTTTTCATTCAAAACTAATGTAAAAAATTTTTCACTTGACCATTTCACCTTCCATTTGATTGCAAAAAATAAATCTTTCAAGATCGAACCATTCCAACTTAAAACTTCTAATTCTGATATTAAGCTAAAAGCCGAGATAAATGATTTTGATTTAAGTGACGAAAAACTTTTTGAAAAATTCCCACAGAAAAATTTTAAAGTTCAACTTAACGCACAACCGTTTGATTTTGGTGATTTGTATTCTTTGATTTCTGATGTAAATATGCTGAAAGGAAAAGTTTTTGTGCAGGCTGAAGCTAATGGCTCACTTCAAAATTTGAATGTGGATTACATCACTGCCAGAATTGATTCAACTAAATTAAATCTTCAGGGCGTCTTATTTAATATTGATGAGTCTGATAAACTTTATATCAAAGCGAAAGTCAAAGAGTCAGAATTGTTGATGAAAGATGTTTCAAATCTTTTGCCATTGTATGGAATTCCAGAATTTGATGGATTGGGTAAATTAAAATTAGATATTATTTACGAAGGAACTCCACTGAATTTTAAGGCAGACTTTAAAATTCTAAGTCCGCGTGGCGAGATTTATGGTTTGACATCTTTCAACTTCAATCGTCGAATTCCATCCTATAATTTAGAACTTCGAACTAAAGGAATGCATTTAGATCCATTTTTAAAAGTTAATGGATTTATGAATTCACAACTTGTCGTGAAAGGTGAGGGGTTTGATACAGACCATCTAAACTCATTTTTGATTTTTGAGGCAAGGAATTCCAACATTTCAGGGAATAGAATTGACTCATTTACATTGGATATTCAGTCTAAGAATAAAAAGCTAGAAATGAATCTCGATGCAGGTTCAGAGAAATTAATATTATCATTAAATGGGTTTATAAATTTCCTGAACAAAGAAAATCCAGATTATGAGTTTTCCTTTAGTGGCTTTAATGTGGATTTAAAGAAAAATATTCATCTGAAAGATATTGATGGTAATCTTAATTTCACTGGAAAATTGAAAGGGACAGGTTTAGATCCAGACTATTTGGAGGGTTTATTTAATCTAAAACTTTATGAGTCGGTCATTAACAATCAAATCATTCCTCAATCCGAATTTAAGCTTGAAGTTAAACATAATAATGTGAACGAGAAGGAAATTAAGTTTAATTCCGATGTTGTTGATTTGAACCTGAAAGGTAATTACAAATTAACTGAGGTAGTTAAGACAATTCCAGAAAAAATTGATCTTATCACAAAAGAAATTGAAAAGAAAAAAGGTTTGTTTAATGGTGATTCAAGCGGATTAATCGTTCCTGTTGAAGCAATAACGAAAACGAAAATAAAATCTAAACCCAGAGAGTCAATTAAGAAAGAACCAGAGTTTAACTTCACCTATCAATTTTATTTCAAAGATTTAACATTGATTAATGCATTTCTGAAAAAAATTAAAGTAAATATTGATGGAAATTTGAGTGGCGAGGTTTCGAATAATCAGGAAAATTTTGTTCTCGAAAATGAAAGTAATATTCGAGATTTCTGGATTGTTGATATAGAACAATCTCAAAGAGTTAAAAACGCTGATCTGAAAATTGAACTCGTCAGTTTTAATCAAAAAGAAAACAACTTAAGTCTCTTTACTTCAGTTCGAGTAGAAAAGATTCTAAGCTCAGCTAAGATTGAAAATCTAGATGTAAGGATAAATTTTGCATCTGACTTATTCAGTTACAAAATTCAATCAACAATTGATTCACTTCTTTTTATTCGTTCGGAAGGAAGTTTTGATGTATCATCTCCAGCCTTTAGATCAAACATCACAAAGGCAACGATTGAATACAAAAAATATAAATTAACCAATCAAGGACCTCTTAACTTTTCCTTCAGTAAAGACAAAATTGAATTTGACCAATTTATACTCAGAAGGAAGAAAGAATTATTTCAGATAACAGGTGAACTTGGTTACTCTGGTGAACAGAATTTGAAATTCAATGTATCTAATCTTGAATTGTATGATCTTGTATTAAATTTCTATCCAAATCTAACAGAAGAAGTTAACGGAGAACTTTCAATCAATCTTTCATTAAATGGAATTGCTGATTCGCCAATCATAAGTTGTAATTTCGAACTGCAAAATCTCTCTATTGGTAATGATAAACTTGGGGATTTGGTCGGTAACTTAGACTATTCAAATAAACTCCTAACTATTTCAAGTTCTTACATTGATTCAATTTATAGTGGAAAAGATTTTGACTTAAAAGGCTCAATTCCGCTCGATCTTTCACTAATAGATGTGAAAGACAGGATATACTGGGATCGTGAATTTAATTTAACTCTGAATCTTGAAGATTTCAATCTTCAACCTCTGCGAGCAATTATTCCAGTCTTTAAAAACATCGATGGCTCACTTAATGGAAATGTCAGAATTACTGGCACATTTAATGAACCAGAGTTGTATGGTTCGATTACATCAAAAAAAGTGAATTTTATCCTTGCACAGAATAATTTGAAGTATTCATCTAATATTCAACTTAGATTGAACAAAGACAAGTTGATCTTAGAAAAATTTGAACTTGCAAATCTGAATACAAAGAAGCGTGGTAGACTTTACACAAATGGCGAAGTTGAAATTGATAAACGAGGAGTTAAAAATTTAAAAATTACAACTGCTGGAAGTTTACTTGTACTTGGGAATGAATCAAAAGCCGTAAGTCCAAATGTTTATGGGGATTTATTTATAGAGACTGCTTCCCCGATTGTTCTCGAGGGTAGTTACAATGATTTCAAAATTCGTGGTGATGTTAACATAAAAGAAACTGCGTTGATAATTCCACCAATTCAATCAGAATACGGTACAGAGGAAGAAAGTTTTGTCTATAAGTTTGTAGATTACTCGCCAAAAATTGATCAAGCCGATCTTGCGTTCATTCAGGCTGAAAATGAATTGAGGATACAGAAGAAACCTAAGGCGCAATCAAGCCCGGGTGTTTTATCAAAGATTAGTGGAAAGATTAAAATATCTTTGAAAAACAATGTATCTATGCTTTTGATTTTTAATCAAGAACTTAATCAAAGACTTTTTGCTGATTTGCGTGGCGAGGTAATTTATAATTTCTCAGAAGGAGAAACTTCAACACAAGGTGAAATAGAAGTAACTCAGGATTCCTATCTCGTCTTTTATCAAAGGTTTTTAGCTTCAGGAAAAATTCGATTTGAAAGAGATTTATCTAATCCCTATCTGGATGTAGTTGCAACCTATTCAAATTATTACATTCAGGGCGATACAGTAAATCAAATAATTAAAGATGTTGTGATTAAATTAAAGCTTGTTGGAACAGTTACCGAACTCGGTAAAAATCTTGTAAGCAATCCAGAGAATATTGAAGTTTCAATTGATGGAAATGTAGATCGAACAAAGGATGCTTCTGATGTTGTTGCATTTATTCTGGTTGGGAAATTCAAGGATGATTTGACTGCCGAAGATAAAACTGGAGCGTTGTCCAACTGGGGTGGAACATTTCAGAGTGCGGCAAGTTCATTGCTCGGTTCGGTCATCACAAATTTTGCTAACAGCATTTTAGGGGATGTATTGAGAAATGTAGAATTCAAAAGAGTGGGTGAAGAGACAAAATTTAGTTTTGAAGGCAGAGTAAAAGATGTTCGATTCAAAGTTGGCGGTGGAACTGATGTCTTTCAAAACTTTGCTCTTGCCAATATTCAAATTGAGTACCCTGTTTCAGAAAGATTATTTTTAAGATTGGTGAGGAAGCAATCTCAAACGCAAGCTTCAAAACCAACCGAGATGATCAATGAAGTGGGTCTAAAATATAAGGTAGAATTTTAAGTATGAAAAAAGCACAAATAAAAAAACAGATTCAGAAAATTCTTGAAACTAGCCCAACAAAAGGTTATAAATCGAAAGAAATTTCTAAAAAATTAAACATCAGATCAGATAAAGATTATGCGGAATTAAAACAAATTCTTGCTGAACTTTATCGTCAGGGAAAATTAATCAAGCGAGGCAAGCGTTACATTTTAGCTCTAGATGCAAATCAAATTGTCGGAATTCTTCAGATGACAAAGAATGGTTATGGCTTTGTTATTCCAGAACCAAGAGATGGTGAAGATATTTTTATCTCTGAAAGAAATCTTGGAACTGCCTTAAATGGTGATAAAGTTTTGGTTGAGATATTCGCTCGCTACCGTGGAAAAAATCAGGAAGGTGAAATTGTAAAAGTTCTTGAGAGGTCAACAGATGAATTTGTCGGTAAGATTGAAAAATATCGAGATTTTTATTTCTTCATTCCTGATGATGTTTTAATTCATCGTGATTTCTTCATCCCTGAACAATCATTGAATGGAGCAAAACCGGGAGATAAAGTTGTAATTAAATTGATTGAATGGCCTACACCAAAAGTCAATCCTGTTGGTGAAGTAATTGAGATACTGGGAAAGCAGTTAGACCATTCTGCGGAGATGCTTTCAATTGCAAAGATCTTCAAACTCCGCACAAAATTCCCTGATGAAGTAATTGCAGAAGCTGAACAATTCACCGAAGAAGTAATCAAAAATGAAATACCAAATCGATTAGATATTCGAGATAAAATTGTCTTTACGATCGATCCGGTTGATGCAAAAGATTTTGATGATGCACTTTCAATTGAGATAATTGATAAAAACAGATTTTTAGTCGGTGTTCATATTGCAGATGTTGGTTTCTTTGTTAAAGAAAATTCTGCTCTTGATATAGAAGCTCGAAAGAGAGGAACTAGTGTTTATCTTGTCAATTATGTTGTTCCAATGTTACCAGAGGCATTATCAAATAAGTGGTGCAGTTTGGTTCCAGGTGAAGACAGATTGTGTTTTTCTGTTTTTATCGAGATGAATCAAAAGGCTGAAGTCTTAAACTACAAGCTGGCAAAAACTGTAATTAACAACAAAAGACGATATACCTACGAAGAAGTTGAAGAAATTCTCAAAACTGGAAAAGGTGATTATGCAGAACAACTTTTACAGTTAAATCAACTTGCTAAAATTTTGTTCAAGAAAAGAATTCAGAACGGTGGAATTGATTTCAATACAGATGAAGTTAGATTTATTTTAGATCCCAGTGGACTTCCGCTGGAGATTAAAAAGAAGGAGAGATTGGAAAGCCACAAATTAATTGAAGACTTTATGCTGCTGGCAAATCGAATAATTGCGAAGGAAGGAAAGAAATATGAAGATTTGAAAAAACTCCCATTTGTGTATCGTGTTCACGATGTTCCTGATGAAGAGAAGATAAAACAGCTTGCAAATTTTGTGAGTTCGCTCGGGTATAAGTTGAATATTGCTGGTGGAGTAAAATCAAAAGCACTTCAGAAATTGCTTGAGCAGGTCAAAGGAAAACCTGAAGAAATTTTAGTTAATGAAGTTATGATTAGAGCTATGGCTAAGGCAGAATATTCAGAAAAAAATATTGGGCATTATGGACTGGCTTTTGATTATTACACACACTTCACATCTCCAATTCGAAGATATCCAGATTTAGTTGTCCATCGTTTACTTGTTGAATATCAAAAAGAAGTAAGTGGACAGAGAGCCAATCAATTAAGAAATTTGATTCCACAAATTTGTCGATCAAGTTCGATTGCAGAAAGAACCGCAATGGAAGCAGAAAGAGAAGCAATAAAATTCAAGCAAGTTCAATTTATGAAAAATCATATTGGAGAGGAATTTGATGGAATTATTTCTGGAGTTCAGGCTTATGGAATTTTTGTTGAGTTGATTGAAAATCTTGCTGAAGGTCTTGTTCGAATCAAAAATATGCCCAGTGATATATATTTTTATGATGAAAATAAATACGCCTTAATTGGTAGACTGAATAAACAAATGTATCGACTTGGTGATCTTGTAAAAGTGAAAGTTATTGGGGTTAACGAGGATAGGAACGAAATCGATTTTGAACTTGTTGAATAAATTAAAAAATAGTGGAGAGCAATGAGAATGAAATTTATTTTGTATTTGATATTAAGTGTAATTTTAATTAACTCATATTCATTTGCTCAGTTTGGTAAAAATAAAGTCCAGTATAAGAAGTTTAATTATTACTACATTCAATCAAAGCATTTTGATGTTTACTTCACCGATGGAGGTGAAAGACTAGCTACATTTGCAATTGTTGCTGCTGAATCCGCGCTCGTTTCAATTCAGAAGAATTTTAAGTATAACATAAATAATCGAATTTCAATGATTATTTACAACTCTCATAATGATTTCCAGCAAACTAATGTTGTTAGTGAATATTTGGAGGAAGGGATTGGTGGTGTAACGGAGCTTTTCAAAAATCGTGTTGTTGTACCATTCGAAGGTTCTTATGATCAATTTCGTCATGTAATTCATCATGAGCTTGTTCACGCAGTAATGAATGATATGTTTTATGGAGGTTCGTTACAATCAATAATTTCAAATAACATCACACTGAACTTACCTCTCTGGTTTATGGAAGGATTGGCTGAGTATGAAGCACTGGGCTGGGATACTCATTCGGATATGTTTATGAGAGATGCTTCCATTAATCAATATCTTCCAAACATCAATCAACTAAATGGATATTTTGCTTATCGTGGAGGGCAATCTGTTTTCTGGTTTATTGAACGAAAATATGGTAAAGAAAAAATCGGAGATTTACTCAATAGAATTAGAGGTCAGGGAAGTTTTGAAGGTGGAATTAAGTCAACTTTTGGATTTGATCTCGAAGAATTAAATGAAAAATGGAAAAAAGACCAGAAAGTTCTTTACTGGCCAGATATTGAATTGCGAAAAGAACCTAATGAATTCTCGAAACAATTAACAGATCACACAAAAGATGGAGGCTTTTACAATACAAGTCCCGCCATTTCGCCTCAAGGGGATTTGATTGCTTTCATTTCTAACCGAGATGATTATTTTGATGTTTTTATAATGTCGGCTACTGATGGAAAGATCATAAAAAAACTGGTCAAAGGGAACACAACAGCAAATTTCGAAGAACTTCACATCTTAACACCCGGACTTTGCTGGTCACCAGATGGCAAGAAAATAGCTCTATCATCAAAAGCTGGCGCTTATGATGCGATTTTTATTTTTGATGTTAAAACAGGAAAATATCAAAAACTCGACTTAAGACTCGACGGGATTTTCTCAGTCGATTGGTCACCTGATGGGAAAAAGCTTGCTTTTGTTGGTTTGCATAAACATCAATCTGATATTTTTATTTATGATTTAGAGACAAAAAAACTTACTAACTTAACCAATGATATTTTCAGTGATTCTGACCCTCATTTCTCGCATGATAGTAAAGCTATATTCTTTTCATCAGATAGAGGAGATTATACAGAACTTGCATCGCGAGAATATTTCTTTGATATAATCAATCATAATTATAAACAGCTTGACCTGTACAGAATAGATATCGAGACAAGGGAAATTCAAAGAATTACCGATTTCCCTAATAGCAACGAAACCTCAGTGGTTGCATCAAGAGATGGAAAATATTTGTTCTTTATTTCCGATTTGAATGGAATTAACAACATTTATTGCAAAGATATTTCGAATGTTAATTGGAAGGATGATTTTTCTGTTTTGATTAAAAATGAAGATGACTTAAAACCTATTACAAATTCATTGAATGGAATTTACCAAATCAGTCTTTCCGATGACGCTAAAAGATTAGCGTTCAGCTCAATGTATAAGGCTGCTTATAACATTTTTGTAATGACAAATCCAGTAGACCAGATTTCAACAATTGACAAATTACCATTAACCAAATTTGCTCAATCTAAGTTACTTGCAGCTAAACCACAGGAAGAACCTGACACAATCAAAGTTGTAACGAGAACTCGTGTTGAAATTACTTACAGCGATTCTGTTATAATTAAAACTGGAAACATCGTTGATACAAGCAATGCATTTACAGATATTGCCCGACAAAATTTCACCAATTACATTTTTAATGAAAAGTTCATCACACGCGAAACGCCGGTGAGAGACTCATTGCTTTTTGCTTATGATCGAAAAGATTCACTTGGAAATTTTATTGTAAACAAATACAAAATCAACTTCTCTCCAGATATAATTTATGCTAATGCTGGTTTCTCTACATTTTATGGTTTGCTTGGAACGACTATTCTTGCTTTCAGTGATATGCTTGGTGATCATCAAATTATTGGAATTACAAGTTTGAATATTGATTTAAAAAATAGTGATTATGGTATTGCATATTTTTATTTACCCGAAAGAACTGACTTCACAATTCAAGCTTTCCACACTGCAAGATTTTTGATCCAGGAAAGAAATAGATTCTACTATTTATATCGTTATCGAAATTATGGCTCTTATTTCTCAGCTTCATATCCAATTGATAAATTTTATCGAATTGAAGGAGGTTTAAGCTGGTTAAATGTTCGAAGGGATAATCTTGATATTTATGAAGAGCCACCACAGTTACTTTCACTTTTAATTCCATCCGCAAGTTTTGTTCATGACAATTCTCTCTGGGAATTTACCGCACCATCGCGAGGTACAAGATACAATTTTACAATTTTTGGTGTGCCTCCATTAAAGAAAAATGCATTTAATTTCGGTACTATTACTGGTGATTATCGAACTTACTTTAAATTCTGGAAAGAATATTCTTTAACACTAAGACTCTCTGGGGGTTATAGCTTTGGTAGAAATCCACAGAAGTTTATGTTAGGTGGAACTGAAAACTGGATTAATTATCGATTTGAGGAAAATAAGATCCCAATTGAATCAGCGGAAGATTTCCTGTTCTTAACTCCTGTTCTTCCATTGAGAGGATATAACTATTCTCAAAAACTTGGAACTAAATATGCTTTGATGAATCTTGAACTTCATTTTCCTCTGATAAAACTTTTAGTTACAAGTCCATTGCCATTACTTTTCCAGAATATTAGAGGAGTTGCCTTTTTAGATATTGGGTCTGCCTGGACAAGGAATTCTGATTTTCGAGGAACTGTTAGAGATGTGTATGGCAATGTTTATACAAAAGATTTATTGATTGGAACTGGTCTGGGTACAAGAATTTTCCTATTCGGTTTTCTTCTGAAATTTGATTTTGCCTGGAATTACAATCTTGTAAATTTCTCGGACACGAAGTTTTATCTATCCCTTGGAACTGACCTCTAAGTAGAGGTCAGTCCAAACTTATTTACTTTCCGATTTGCTACCTTCAACTGAAGATGATTTTGATGAAGTGGCTGATGAACTAGAGCTCTTCTTATAATCAGTAATATAAAATCCACTTCCTTTGAAGATAAGCCCTGAATGAAGACTGATTTGCTTTTGAGCTATTGAACCACAGTTTGGACAAACTACCTGTGGCCTTTCATTTATTCCATGAAACAACTCGAAAGTATGTCCACACTTAATACATTTATAATCATAGGTTGGCATAAATTCCCTCAATATTTTTTACAAATTTCTGAAAATTTTGATATGTCTTCAATTTTTTGATGCAAGATACTAATAAAAGTTTCATACTTTATTTACTCATTATTTTGGTTTATAAGAAATTGTAATATGATTGGTCAAAAACTTCAAATGGAAAATATTTCAACAATCGTTAATTATGAGCTTTATCTATCTATAAATGGAATTATCATTAGCGGTGCCATAATTGATAATGTCGTTCAAACAAATCATCATAAATAATGATGTCGTTTTTAAGTCATTTGTTAGTAGTGATCAGATATATTTCTGATAGAGAAAATCTGGACGATTTAAGCTCTTTCCTATCTAAACTTTATAAATTTTATTTGAAAAATAGTTCGGATGATTAACAGTATAACTAATATAACCATCAAATTAAGTTCAAATTTTTCATAGGAAGTTAAAACTTACATATGCTAATTAGCAATTTCTATTATTACCTGAATTTGTAATTGGTGGGAATTATTTTTAAATAGTAACCGAAGAGAGAGAGATTAATAATGAATCGATTAAAATTTACCCTAATCTTTGTTCTGACGGTTATTTTTCAAGGTTGCATAAATCTTGAAGTTGAAACTTTTATTGGAGCTGATGGAAGTGGTTCAAGCATTATTCATTACTGGACAAAGCTTGAAATTCTTTACCAGGATACAAGCCATACGAATAAATATTCTTTCAATGAAGATATTATTCGAAAAAATTTTACCGATGAAAGCATTAAAATAAAATCCATAAAAGTCTGGGAAAATCAAACAGACACATCTTATCATGCTGAAGTAAAAATAATGTTTGACGATATAAATAATCTCAATAAGTGTAACTTTTTCAAAGATTGCGAGATAAGTTTTCGTGATGGAGCAATTGGTCAGAAAGTATTTATACACAAAATAAAAGGTGGTGAGCTTCAATTAGCTGATGGTGATAAATATACAATAAAATATGTCTACCATTTCCCGGGGACAGTTATCACAGATAATGCTGACACACGCAGAAACAATTCTTTAATCTGGAATTTTACACTTGATCAATTAAAAACAGAGAAAACCTTGACAGCGACAGTCAAAATTCCGGATAATTCGGGGCTTCAATATATAATTCCTGTTTTTGTTTTTATTCTTATTTCTTTGTGGATTATTTTATTGATTAGAAGAAGAAAAAAACAATCTGAAGAATAAAACAAAAAATTAAGCATTTATTAACGAATGTTTAACAAATTGACTACTTTCTCATTTTTTTCTATTTTAGCAAGTCTTTTCGTTAAGATTAAGTAAGGATTATCAAGTAAAGGAATTATAGATATTCAGAATGGAGCGTGAGTTTAAGGTCTTTGCTGGGAATTCGAATCGACCTCTTGCCGAAAAAATCTGTAATAAGTTAGGCATAAAGCTCGGTGAATGTGAAATAAAGAGGTTTAGTGACGGCGAGATTTGGGTTAAATATGCTGAGAATATTCGAGGTGATGATGTCTTTTTAATCCAATCGACTAACACTCCATCTGATAATATATTAGAACTTTTAATAATGATCGATGCGGCAAGAAGATCTTCCGCTCATAAAATTACCGCTGTTATTCCTTACTTTGGCTACGCAAGGCAGGATAGAAAAGATCAACCGCGAGTATCAATTACTGCAAAGTTGATTGCTAATTTGATAACAGTTGCTGGTGCTGATAGAGTTATAACAATGGATTTACACGCAAGTCAGGTTCAAGGTTTTTTTGATATTCCGTTTGACCATTTGTATGCCTCGGCTGTTTTTTTGAAGGTGCCTGAAATTCAGAAATTGAAAAATCTTGCTGTGGTTTCTCCCGATGTTGGTGGAATTAAGTTAGCTCGTGCTTATGCAAAGAGATTAAATGCTGATCTGGTAGTAATCGATAAAAGGCGTCCAAATCAAAATGTAAGTGAAATTATGAATGTAATTGGAAATGTAGAAGGAAAAAATGTTTTACTTGTTGATGACATAATTGATACAGCGGGTACATTCTCTCAAGCAGCAGAAGTTTTAAAAGAAAAAGGTGCTTTAACAATCACTGGAGTTTGCACTCATGCTGTGTTCTCTTCGCATGCAGTTGAATTATTAAATAAGGCACCAATTGACAAATTGTATGTGACAGATACAATTAATAACCCAAAAGTCAATGATGTTAAAAATATCGAAGTAATATCTGTTGATGCAATTTTTGGTGAAGCTATTAGAAGAACTTTCTTAAACGAATCAATTAGTTCATTATTTGATATAGATAAAGGATGAAAAAAGGAGTAAACAAAAATGGCTCAAGTTACTTTACAAGGAATTAAAAGAGAATTAAAAACCAAAGGTTATTTAACCGAATTGAGAAAAAAAGGTTATGTTCCAGCAGTATACTATGCTCACGAAGAAGAGAATTTATTCTTAGCTGTTCCTAAAAATAAACTAAAACCTCTAGTATTCTCTTCAGAAACATATTTAATTGACCTTAATATTGAGGGAATTGGACAAAAAACCTGCATAATAAAAGAATTTCAACTAGATCCTGTTACTGATGAAATTATCCATGTTGATTTTCACGGATTGAAAGCTGGCGAAAAAGTTAGTGTTGAAGTTGCTGTTCATCTTGTTGGTATTCCAATTGGTGTAAGAGAAGGTGGAATAATACAGCATTCATTACACAAAATAGAAATTGAATGCCTACCAACAGAAATTCCAGAGAAAATTGATGTAGATATTACACATCTTAAAATTGGAGATGCTCTGCATGTCAAAGATTTAAATTTGACTCAATTTAGAGTCTTAACCAACCCTGATGCGACAATCATTACAATAGTTCCACCAGCATTACAAAGAGAAGAAGCTGCTGGCGAGGCTATTACACCATCTGAACAGGCAGAGCCAGAAGTCATTCAAAAAGGCAAAAAGACTGAAGAAGAAGAAAAATAAGATTGGACTGCTTTGCGAGTGATAGTTGGTTTAGGAAATCCAGGAATTAAGTATTCAGAAACAAGACATAACATTGGTTATAAAGTAGTTGAAAAATTAGCTTCAAAGAAAGCACTTCAATTTGAAAAAGTTTCAAAGAATTATGCATTAGCAAAAGGAGAGACAGAAAATTCTGTCTACTCCTTATTGCTTCCTTTAACATACATGAATCTTTCAGGACTTGCGGTCAAAGAATTTCATTCCAGTTATAGTTTCGACTTTCAAGATATGCTGGTTGTGTGTGATGATATTAACCTTCCTACTGGTAAAATAAGATTAAGATCAAAAGGGTCACATGGAGGGCATAATGGATTGCTCTCGATTATAAATGAAATAAATACAGAGGAATTTCCGCGGTTGAGAATAGGTATCGGAAATAATTTCGAGAAAGATAAACAGGCAGATTATGTTCTTTCTCCTTTTAATGAAGATGAAAAACCAGTCATTAATGAATCTATTGATAAAGCAGTGGAGATTTGTGAATACTTTTTGATGGGAGGATTAAAAATCGCTCTGGAATATTTTTCAAGATCTCAAAAAACAAAAAACAGCAATCCAACAAAAAATGGGGTAACAAATGGATAATCTTATTTATATTCTTCCAGGTATTGCATTAATCGGATTACTCTTTGCTTACTTAAAAAGCCGCTGGATATTAAAACAAGATGCTGGCAATGATAGAATGCAAGAAATTGCATCTTATATTCAAGAAGGAGCAATGGCTTTTCTTAAAAGAGAGTATCGAGTTCTGGTTTTCTTTGCGATTGTTGTTGCGGTTTTGCTTGCAATCAGTGGAGCTACTGAAGAACATTCTTCCCCATTAGTTGGAATTAGCTTTCTTGTCGGTGCTTTTGCATCTGGGCTTTCTGGATGGATCGGAATGTATGTTGCAACCAAATCAAATGTTAGAACAACAAGTGCTGCACGAACCAGTTTGGTCAATGCTTTGAGGGTTGCTTTTTCTGGTGGAACTGTTATGGGAATGGTTGTTGTAAGCTTTGGACTTTTAGGTTTAAGTGTTTTATTCATTATTTATCAAGGTTTATTTATAAATGCCGACGGAAACATCGACTACTTAAAAGTTTTAAATGTTCTAACTGGTTTTTCACTTGGAGCTTCTTCAATTGCTTTGTTTGCAAGAGTTGGTGGTGGAATTTATACAAAAGCTGCCGATGTTGGTGCGGACCTTGTAGGTAAAGTAGAAGCTGGTATTCCTGAAGATGATCCAAGAAATCCAGCAGTTATTGCAGATAATGTTGGTGATAATGTTGGTGATGTTGCAGGAATGGGCGCAGATTTGTTTGAATCGTATGTTGGTTCAATAATTGGAACAATGGTTCTGGGACTTGCTTATTTTGCAGGTAACAGCTCAAATATAAATTTGGTCGTTTTACCTTTAGTTCTTGCTGGAACTGGAATTTTAGTTTCCATTATTGGAACTTTTGCAGTTAGAACAAAAGAAGGTGGAAATCCTCAAAATGCTCTTAATCTTGGTACTTTCGGTGCTGGTGCTTTGATGATAGTTTTATCTTATCCAATTATAAGCTACTTCGTGCCTCAGCCAGTTGAACCTATTAATAATGTAACTGGCACATTAAAGACTTTAACCGCTCCAAATATTTTTATTTCTGTAATTGCTGGTTTGATAGGTGGAATTGGTATTGGATTAATTACTGAATATTATACCGCAGAATCAAAGAAGCCTGCTCAAAGAATTGCTGAACAATCACAAACAGGCACGGCTACTAATATTATTGCGGGACTTGCTTTGGGGATGACATCCACAGCTTTACCAATGTTGATGATTGGTGCTGCCATTGTTATTTCATACTCATTAGCTGGACTTTATGGAACGGCAATAGCGGCATTGGGTATGCTTTCTACCACTGGAATTCAGTTAGCAGTTGATGCTTACGGTCCAATCGCAGACAATGCTGGCGGAATTGCAGAAATGAGTCATCTTGATAAAGATGTTCGCTCCAGAACTGATAAACTTGATGCAGTCGGAAATACCACGGCAGCCATTGGTAAAGGCTTTGCTATTGCTTCGGCTGCTTTAACTGCTCTAGCTCTATTCAGTGCTTATCAGTCAGCTGCTGGAATTGACAAGATTGATGTTAGTAAACCATTTGTGATAGCCGGAATGTTTGTAGGTGCAATGTTGCCTTTCCTCTTCTCATCTATGGCGTTAAAAGCTGTTGGTGAAGCTGCTTATGATATGATTGAGGAAGTTAGAAGACAATTTAGAACAATACCTGGTTTATTGGAAGGAGATGCAAAAGCTGATTATGCTAAATGTGTTGACATTTCAACGAAAGCAGCAATTCAAAGGATGGTTGTTCCTGGATTGATTGCAATTATTACTCCAGTATTTTTTGGATTTATGGATAAAGAAGCACTTGGCGGTTTACTTGCTGGTGTAACTGCCTCAGGTGTATTGCTGGCAATATTTATGGCAAATGCTGGTGGTGCATGGGATAATGCAAAAAAATATATTGAAGCTGGTCATTTAGGCGGCAAAGGCTCTGAAGCGCACAAAGCTGCAGTTGTTGGCGATACTGTTGGTGATCCATTTAAGGATACGGCTGGTCCATCATTAAATATTTTAATAAAACTTATGTCAGTTGTATCGCTTGTTATAGCGCCATTGATTAAATAATTTTTTAAGATTTTTATATTGTTAAATTCTTAAATATTCAATTAAAATTCTTTAAATTTGTGAACAATTAATATAAACTAAACCCTGCTCTTGAGGGTAATCAAGAGCCAAAGACCAAAGGGAGATTGAAACTATGGATGCAACACGATTAAACACTTACGAAACGGTGATTATCGTTAGTGCGTCTCTTGAGGATGAAGATATTGAAAAAATCCTGAAGAGATATGAAGAATTCTTCAAGAATAATAACGCTGAAATTCTTGAAATTGAAAAGTGGGGTAGGAAGCGAATGGCTTATCATATTAAGAAAGTCAGAACAGGATATTATTTCCTTATTCGCTTCAGAAGTGGAGGAAATTTTGTTAAAAAACTAGAAAGAACTTTACAAATTGACGAACAAATTTTGAGATACTTAACCATTCGTCTTGATAAAAAAGCTTTAGCTCATGCTGAAGCACAAAAAGGTAAACCAGTTACTTCACTTGAAGAAGAGTATGATTTTGATGAAGTTAATCTAAATCAAAATCTTGATGATCAAGAAGAACAAGAAGACAGTACTAATAACAACTAATTGAGAGGAGATATAGCTATGGCAGATTTCAAAATGCCCGAATTGAATTCAGTTATCATTGCTGGTAACCTTACAAAAGATCCTGTATTCAGACAAACAACCAATGGTACTCCTGTTGTTAATTTCACCATTGCTTCAAATAGAAAATTTAAGAACAATGGTAAATGGCAGGAAGATGTATGCTTTGTTGGTGTTGTAGCCTGGAATAAGCTCGCCGAAAGTTGTCGAGGTAGATTACAAAAAGGTAGTGCTGTTTTAATTGATGGTGAGCTTCAAAGCAGAACTTTTAAAACAGAAGATGGACGCAACAGAAGCATCGTTGAAATTAAGGCTAGAAGAATTCAGTTCTTAAACAAGAGAGTTCGTGTAACTGAAACCGGTCAGGAAGTTGAAGAGGATGAACCTTCAACATATACTGATGACTCATTTGATAAATTCTTAAGCTCAAATGAAGGTGAACCTTTAGATACATCTTCAACTGAAGAAGAAAATAAACAATAATTGATCGAGGTGTTAAAGTGAAACTGCAAAAGAAAAGAACCTGTCGTTTTTGTGAAGCAAAAGAAGAATATATCGATTACAAAGATGATAGAAAATTAGCTAAGTTCATTACCGAACAGGGGAAAATTATTCCTAGAAGAATAACAGGAACTTGTGCAAAACATCAGAGGCAACTTACTACTGCAATTAAACGAGCAAGGCACCTTGCTCTACTTCCATTTGTATCTGATGTAATTAAATAAAGGAGAATTGAGATGAAAGTTATTTTAAGGCAGGATTATGAGCCACTCGGAAAAGTCGGTGATGTTGTTGAAGTAAAAGATGGATATGCCAGGAATTTTTTAATTCCTAAAAAGATTGTATATCCAGCAACTCCCGGAAGTATAAAAGCTGTTGAAGAAGAAAAGAAAAGATTGCAGGCAAAACTTCAGCGTGAAAGAAAGTCTGCTGAATTGCTTGCAACTGAACTTGAAAAAGTTTCTGTTACTATTCCCGTTGAAGTTGGTGAAGAAGATAGAATTCATGGTACTGTTACGACGCAGATGATAGCAGATGCTTTACTGGAAAAAGGTTACGAAATTGATAAGCGAAAAATTGAACTTGATGAGCAAATTAAAACAATTGGGATTTTTACAGCTAAGGTTAAATTACATCCAGAGGTAACTGCGCAAATCAAAGTCTGGGTCGTCAAAGAGTAGTTTTATGTTTGTAATAACCTAAAAATTAAAAAAGGAGTCAGTTTTTAACTTGACTCCTTTTTTATTTTATACTTAACTTTATTAAGAAATTTGACGCTCTTTATGATAACTAAATTAAATTTTCGTTTATTTCATATCGCTGTTATTATCCTTTTAATTTTGCATACAGAAAAATTACTCTCTCAAACTTTTTCTGCACCATTGTTTGAGCTTCAGAGAGATGATTTGATTAAAAGAGTTTATGTAGAAAATGAACAACTTATTTGTGAGGTCAACAAATCAATTGTTTCAAGATTTAGCTTAGAAAGTAAGCCCTTTACATTTTTAAATGGAGTTGACAATAAATCTTTTGCATTAATTAAATACTATTTTGGACAGAAGTTTGAGAAATCGAGCTTTGAATTATATCTTCTAAACGAAAACTTTTCCGTCACATTTTATAATAAGTATGAATTTTATTACGAAGAACCACTACCAAAAATACTGGTATTAAATTCTGAGCAATTCTTGTTTCTCTACCCATCTACCGGAAAAGTAAAAATAATTACAAAAAGTCATGAAACTGAAATCGATTTACTTAAGAATGAAAATCTGAATTTCTTTCAAGAAAGAATTGGACACCTGATTCCCTATCTTGATAAAGTTGTTATTATTCTATCTCAGTTAAAAGAAAATGATCGATTAATCTCAAAAGCATTTCTCTTAAATATTGAAACTTTAGAGTTCGAAACATTTAGAATTGACTTGCCAGTCATTTATAAAATCTTTCAAGAAAATTCGGGTATTTACTTAACTGGCATAAAGACTGAAACAGGATTAATCACCGAGTTTTATGCTTTAGAAGTTAATGAAGAAGATTTTGGTCAAAGTAAGCTTGTAAAAATTGCAGATGATTTTATCGAAGGCAAAGTTAAAAACTCACCTAATTTATTTTTTGGAAAGAATTGCTTTTATAATCTTAAAGATATTAGTTTAGTTAAAACTGATTTTTGCCTCAATGATGAGATTATTCTGGACGCAATATCAACAGAGAAATCTTTTGTAGTAATTACAAGAAAAGAACTTTATTCAAACCTTTATAGACTTGATAAGGGTTTTAGAATTCTTGAGAAAGAAACGATAGAAAGATATATGACAAATCCTGAATTAAAATTTGGTCTTGACAAAAATTTATATCTCATTGATAGAAACAAAACTATTTTAGTGAAAAATTTTTCGGAGGAGTGATGAAATCCCGAAATTTTGAAATATTCTATTTTATTGTTCTATCCTTTGTAGTCATTGTAAATTATATTTTTGCTGGCACAACGGGTAAAATTGCAGGTAGAGTAACCGATGCAAAAACGGGCGAAGGTATTCCATTCGCAAATGTTATAATTGAAGGAACAACTCTAGGTGCCGCAACCAATCTCGAAGGTTACTATACAATAATAAATGTTCCTCCGGGAGTTTATACTCTCAGAGCATCAGTTGTTGGTTACGAAACTAAAATTGTCACCAATGTTCGTGTAAATATTGACTTAACAACCCGTATTGATTTTGAATTGCGTGAAAAAACAGTTGAACTCGGTCAAGAGGTGGTTGTTACTGCAACAAGACCTCTCATTCAAAAAGACTTAACAGCATCGACATCAGTAGTTGGGGCTGATTTAATTTCTGAACTTCCGGTTACTGAGGTAAGGGATGTTCTTACACTCCAAGCAGGAGTAATTGTCTCGGCCAGTGGTGGAATTCATGTTCGCGGCGGTAGAAGTGGTCAGCTGGCTTATCAAATTGATGGTGTAACAATAACTGATGCTTATGATAATTCAACCGTAATTGATGTTGGAACAAGTGCAATTCAGGAATTGCAGGTTATCTCAGGTGCATTTAATGCTGAGTATGGCCAGGCTATGAGTGGTGTTGTAAATATTGTGACAAAAGATGGCGATAACAATTTCAATGGAAATATTCAACTGTATAGTGGTGATTATTACTCAAAACGAAACAATATTTTTATGAACATTGATCACATTAATCCATTCTCTGTTCAAAATTTAGATGTAAGTTTGAGTGGACCAATTTTACGAGACAGGTTATTCTTTTTTACTAATGCAAGATATTATTATAATGAAGGTCATCTTTACGGTAAAAGAGTTTTTCTTCCAACTGATGTAACTCGAGAAGTCTCACCAGATAGTTTTATTGTACAAGCAAGTGGTGATGGTGCTTTTGTCCCAATGAACCCGAACAAAAGATTTTTTTATCAGACAAAATTAACTCAAAGAGTAACCCCAACTTTCAAACTCAGTTACAATTTTATTTATGACTATCAAAACTATAAAGACTATGACAACTTTCAAAGATTAAATCCAGATAACAATTTAAATCGATTTAGAAAAGGTTACTCAAATACAATTTCAATTAACCATGCCATATCAAACTGGTCATTCTATCAGTTAAACTTTTCGTATTACTTCAAAGATTATAGACATTATCTTTACAAAGATATTTATACTGGTGACCCGACGAGACCAACTTTATATGTTGATAATGATTTAATACAAAATCCACCTTACAGCTTTAGTACTGGCGGTACAAACACAAGCAGATTTGTTCGAAATACAGGAACATATTCAGTAAGATTGGATTGGACATCACAGTTAACTCAGGAGATTGGTATCAAATTCGGTGGAGAATTCAAACAACACAGAATTTATTTTGAAAATATAAACTTACAACCTATGGTTGATGAGAATGGAAATAAAGTTAATCCATTTAATGTTATAATACCTCCAGTCACAACAAATAATTACGATACATATTTAAGAAAACCGAAAGAAGGTGCCGCTTACTTCCAGACAAAACTTGAAATGTTTAACATGATTGTAAACGCTGGGATTAGATTAGACATTTTCAATCCAGATGGTGTAGTGCTTAGTGATCCAACTGATCCAAACATTTATGATCCAATTAAACCTGATAATAAATTCTATGACTATAATGGAAATGGTGTTCAAGATCCAGATGAACCTTCAAAAACAATTGAGGATAGGTTGAAATATTGGTACAAGAAAGCTTCGATTAAATATCAGGTTAGCCCACGAGTTGGTATTGCTTATCCTATCACAGACAAAGGTGTAATTCACTTTTCTTATGGACACTTTCTACAATTACCATCATATGAATTACTTTACACAAACCCAGATTTTGAATTAGGCGTTGGTAGTGGCAATCAGGGCTTATTTGGCAATGCAGACTTAAAGCCGCAAAAAACTGTCAAAGGTGAAATTGGATTGCAACAGCAAATTGGTGATGATATTTCAGTTGATGTAACCATGTTCTTTGAAGATTTCAGAAATTTAGTTGGAACTCAAACAGACGAAGTCCTTGTATTTGGTGGTGCAAGAAGTTACTCAATTTATGCAAATAGTGATTTTGGCTTCTCTAAAGGAATTACTTTCAGATTTGAAAAAAGATTTTCTGGTGGACTTGCTACAAATCTGGATTATACTTACTCAATCACAAAAGGAAATGCTTCGAATCCAGCTGATGCAAGAAATGCAATTCTTGGTGGTGCTTTACCTGAAACATTCATTGCACCTTTAGATTGGGATCAAACTCATACTCTAAACATCGTTGTTGCTTATACAAAACCGAGAGATTTTGGTTTTTCAATCATTGGTAATTTTTATTCCGGTCAACCTTACACTCCACAGATTAATAAAAACACAAGAGTAACTCAAAATGCATTTCCAAGAAATAGTGGAAGGAAACCAAGTATTTTTAATGTTGACTTGAGAGCTTACAAAGATATTCCAATTGCAAGCACAACATTAACTCTCTTCGTTAAGGTTTATAATGTTTTTGATGCGAACAACCCAAGAGGTGTTTTTGGTGATACGGGTGATCCTTTCTTCACATTTGGAAAACTTGAAGCTCAGAAAATCAATCCAAAACTTTATTACAATACTTTAGATGAACTTTACACCAATCCAGGTTTCTTCTCTGAACCTCGTAGAGTGGAATTTGGAATTTCTTATAACTTTTAATGGGAAGTAGAGCCATGAAAAAGATAATTATTACTTTATTTTTGGTTTCAACACTAACATCTTTATTAATTGCTCAGAATACTCAAAGAAGTGATCCTTCGTTAAGAAGAATTGGTTATCATACAGGTAACCGTGTGGGAATTTCATTTTATAATGATGGAGCAATTTCTGGTTTTAACCTTGGGGTTGATATTCGTGGTGAATGGCCTCTTGGTTCAGGTGAAAATTACATCGGCGATTTAACTCCATTAATTGGAGTTGAGTTTATCAATCGAAGATTAGATACACTCCATTCGGTCGGAATTTCTCGTGGCCCAAGAAATGGTCAAGCTAATGAACGGCATCCAGTTTATGGTTATTTCTGGGGCTTTAATCCTCTTCCGGGTTACTTGAATCCCAATGCACAATCGGTTGCGATGAGTCATTTACCTCATACCTGGCCTATTGAAGGTTGGGCCGACCAACCAACATGGAAAGACAAAGATGGAAAAACTCAGTGGAATGGATATTTTGGGCGTGGAATAATGAATGCAGATCAGGAAAGTTATTATAAAGCAGATGACCAATGGGATGATGAATTCAACGGATTCTTTTTGCCAGATAGTACGGATTCTACTCGTAAAGGAATGGGTCTTCAGATGGCTGTTCGAGGATTTCAATGGTCACACTTTTTAGCTGAGGACGCAATTTTCTGGCTTTATGATATTAAAAACGAAGGCACAACAATTTATAGAAAAGCTGTTTTTGGAACAGTTGTGGGAACTTTAGCTGGAGGCGATGGTGATAGTCATGATGATCTGGGCTATTTCGATGCTAATGAATGGATAACTTACTCTTGGGATAGTGACGGTAAAGGTAATAAAGGACAAAAAGTTGGATATGTTGGTTATGCATTTCTTGAATCACCGGGTAATCCTTTTGATGGAATTGATAATGATGGCGATTCACCTGATCCTAATTCTCCTACATTTACTAAGGCTGATTTCGATTCCGTTGTCTATAATGCTGGTGACAAAATTGTTTTAATTGACCCAGTAACTTATGAAAGAACTCTTTACACAGTTAAACCAACGATTGATACTGTTTATTCATTGGGTGTGAGATTTATTATTAATCCAGGTGTAACTTATTTCCGGGAAGGGCACATTCAAAGAATTGAAAATGGAGTTGCAATTCCGCATCCAAGTGCATATGATGGAATAGATAATGACCTGGATGGATTAATTGATGAGAACGAAGCCCTCCATTTAGTTGCAAGACAGATTAAAGGCTACAGTCCGTTAAAATATAAAGATTATAGAACAGGAAGGGGAGTGAATGATCCTTTAATTGACGAAAGGAGAGATAACGATGCAGGGCAATTGATTACAAGCTGGGTTAGACTACCTGACGGAACTGTCACATTGATGACCCATTGGTCCGGTGACGAAGATGGTGACTGGGATCCACTAACTGATGATGTCGGTAGCGATGGAATTGGTCCTCTTGATGATGGTTACATTGGACCAGACCCCGATGGAACAGAAGGCAATGGTAGACCAGATCAGGGTGAACCAAACTTTGGTAAAACTGACATTGATGAATCTGATCAAATCGGGTTAACAAGCTTTAATTTCTTTAATTTAGCTGCTTCACCAAATATGTCAGATGATGAATTATTATGGTCAAGAATGTTCCCTGGAAGATTTGATGTTATTCCACCAATCCCACAGGATGGAGATTTTATTTATGGATCTGGTTATTTCCCATTAGTTCCTAATCAAATTGAAAGATTTTCTGTTTCAATTCTTTTTGGTGAAGATTATAGAGATGTTTTAGGAAACAAACGAATTGTCCAGCAGATTTACAATGCTGGTTATAAATTCCCGCAACCACCGAAGAAACCGAAGATAAATATCACCCAGGAAGATGGAAATGTTGTAATCTATTGGGATGGAAGAGTTACTGAAAACTCAAGAGATTTTATTACAAAGCAAAAAGATTTTCAAGGTTATAAAATTTATCGTGCAACTGATGCAAGTTTTCAAGATGCAAGACAAATCACAAATGCAGTTGGAGTGCTAACCTTTGATAAACCAATTGCTCAATACGATTTGAAAGATACTATTCAAGGATATTTCTATCCTTCGAGAGCTTTACTTGAACAGGTTGGCGGAACAACTTTTTATCTTGGTGATAATACGGGCATCGTAAATAAGTTCGTCGACTCTAATGTCGTAAAGGGTCAAACTTACTACTACGCCGTTTGCGCATATGATCGTGGAGATGAAGCTTTGGATATCTTTCCATCTGAAAATTCTAAGTATATATTCAGAACCAATACAGGTCAAATTATTACTGATGATAATACCGGTTACATAACCCCTGGAGGAAGACCAATAGGCTACACCCAGGCAAGCTATTCTACATTTACGAAATCACCAGATTTCAGAGGAACAGGTTCTGGTGAAATTGAAATTATTGACGACTCTGCGATAAAGGATGGTTGGAGTTATAAAATTATCTTTTCTGATACAGCTATTCAAGGTTATACTAAAGATTGGTCGTTAATCGATCTTGTTACTCCTGATACTGTATTCATTCCATCCTGGAATAAAACATTTATAGTTAAGCCATTGGACTCAATACAGGTTCCAATTAACGATACAATTTATGTTAATGGTAAAAGAATAATCACAGATACTAATTATTACAAAGCAGAATATCATGTTCTAATAGCTAACGAAACAAAATTTAATGGTGAAACTCCCATTGTTCATGGATTTAGAGTTCAACTATACAATCACAGTGAAATCATACTTGATACACTTAGATCAGGTTATAAAGAAGGAAAAATTTTCCCGAGTATTCAAAACCCGATTTTTGGACCATTCTTCTGGACAGCTACTGGTCCTGGTGCAGCTTATAATGGCATCAGAATACCATACGATTATGTAATTGAATTTTATCCTGATGTTGTAGATACATCAGTTGCTGATACTCTTTATCCACGAACACCAAGTAATATTCTTCCAGCCAGACCCGTTAATTTCAAAGTGAAAAATCTAACAACAAATGAATATATCGATTTTGTTTATTGGAGGACCGGAACTGTAAGCACGACACATAATATTTATTTTAAAGAAAAAATTAGAAATCCTTTAACTAATCGTGATTCAATTTACAGAACCTGGCGAGTAAACATTCTTTTCAATTCAGCAAATATTCCATTAAATGATACTACAGCTGGAAAATACTTATATCTCTATACTCTTAAACCATTCAGTAGAAACGATGTTTATTATTTTTCAACAAAGGGCGCAGCAATTAATACCGAAAAAGCTAAGAGCGAATTAGATCGGATTAAAGTTGTGCCTAATCCTTATGTTGTTACTCATGAAGCTGAAGCAAGACTTTTGAGTACACAAACAAGTGGTCGGGGTGAAAGAGAAATAAGATTTACCTATGTTCCACCTGGTTCTAAAATCTCAATCTTTACAGTTCGAGGTGAATTAATTAAAACTCTTTATCAAAATAATTTATTTGTCGGTGATGTTTTCTGGAATTTAAGAACAGAAGAAAATCTTGATGTTGCTTATGGTGTCTATGTCTATGTTGTGGAAGTGCCGAATGTTGGAACCAAAACTGGCAAATTCGCCTTAATCAAGTAATGGGAGATGAGAAAATGAAATTGAAGATTATATCAATTATCTTACTTGCAGGATTTTTAAGTGCATTTTCTCAAACAAAAGTTGGTTCAACTGCTGCACCGTTTCTAAATATTGGAATTGGTCCAAGAGCAATTGCAATGGGTGGTGGTTTCTCAGCAACTGCAAATGATGTAACAGCGCTTTACTGGAATCCTGCTGGAATTTCGAGAACAGAATACAATGAAGCAATGTTTGCTCATACAAGCTGGTTCGCTGATATAGCATTCAACTGGGCTGGTGCAAAGGTTAATCTTGGAGATTATGGCTCTATCGGTTTGAGCGTTACTTATCTTGATTATGGTAAAATGGAGGTTACCACTCTTCGTGAACAGGATGGAACAGGTGAATTTTTTACTGCGAAAGATATGTCGCTTGCTTTAAGTTATGCTTATAATTTGACCGATAGATTTTCAATTGGTGGTAGTGTAAAATATGTAAATCAAAGTATCTGGAATTCTTCAGCAAACGCAATTGCTTTTGATTTAGGTACATTGTTTTACTCAGAGATATTTAATATGAGAATTGCAGCTACTATTACCAATTTTGGTACTGATATGCAATTGAGCGGAAAAGATTTACTTGTCCTATACGATATTGATCCAAATATTTATGGAAATAATGATCAAATTCTCGCAAATCTTAGAACAGATAGTTATCCACTTCCTCTTCTCTTTAGAGTTGGTGTAGCTTTAGATTTGATAGATACTAAAATAAATAAAGTTACAGTTGGCGTTGATGCACTTCATCCAAACGATAATGCTGAATCACTTAATATCGGGGCTGAATATGTTTTTAATAATTTCCTTTCTTTAAGAGCAGGATATAAAAATTTATTCCTGAAAAATTCTCAGGAAGGATTAACACTTGGTCTTGGTGTGAAATATGATTTTTATCCCGGATTTGGAATTAATTTCGATTATGCATATCAGGATTTTGGTATTCTGAAGAACACACAACATTTTTCTATTTCAGTTAGATTTTAATCTCACCCAAGTTTTTAATTCCGCGGAAAGCCATCCAGCAATTGGATGGCTTTTTTGTTTAAATACAGCTATAAGATAATCCTTCCCTCTAATATTGCCTGCTTGTTTGGTCAATGGATTAGAAATCAATGGTTTTAATCATTTAAGAGCTTATTTTAATTTACTTAAATTTATTAATAGAATTATATAAAACACTTAAAATATTTTGACATTTAGCTTTAAATACTTTATAATTGAAACTAATAATTGGAGTTTTAATATGTATCAATTTGATGAAATTGATTTGAAAATTGCCGAATTACTTCAAGAGAACGCAAGAATTAAAAGAAGTGATCTTGCAGAAAAAGTTAATCTCACTATTCCTGCAATTAGTGAAAGGATTAAAAAGCTTGAAGATAGGGGAATAATAAAAAGATATTGTGCTCAACTTGATTATAAAAGAGCTGGTTATGATGTAACTGCGTTCATATTCGTATTTATGGAATCATCAAAATATTATAATTCGTTTACTCAAAGGGCATTGAATGAGCCAGAAATCCTCGAATGTCATTCAATTACAGGTGAAGGATCGCACCTTCTTAAAGTTGTAACCGAGAATACTTCAACGCTTGAAAAAATTCTTTCAAAAATACAAGCGTGGCCAGGTGTTACAGGGACAAAAACAAATGTAGTGCTTTCTACAATTAAAGATTTTCAGATAGTAAAAGTAAAACAAAAAGAAAGGGAACACAGATGAAAAGCAAAAATTCTTCTTCCATAGAGAAAGTCTTCTCTCTCATAAAAAAGCATAACATAAAAATGATTGATTTCAAATTCATTGATTTTCCTTTTCAATGGCAGCATTTTTCAATCCCGGTCAATCAATTCGATGAATCTGCTTTTGAAAATGGGCTTGGTTTCGATGCTTCAAGTATCAGAGGCTGGAAAGCTATCAATGAAAGTGATATGATTATTATACCCGACCCTGATTCAGCATTTGTCGATCCATTCATAGAAGTTCCTACACTAAGTTTAATCTGCGATGTTTATGATCCAATTACTCATGAAAGGTATGAAAGATGTCCAAGAAGCATTGCACAAAAAGCAGTCGAGTATTTGAAATCGACAGGAATTGCCGATACTGCTTATTTTGGACCTGAAGCTGAATTCTTCATATTCAATAATATAAAGTATGACGCTGGATTAAATTATGCATTTTATGAAATTGATTCTCAAGAAGGAATATGGAGTCGTGGTAAAGATTTTCCAAACAAAGGATATTTTCCAAGACAAAAAGAAGGATATTTCCCTGTTTCTCCAATTGATTCTTTCAATGATTTAAGAAACGAAATGGTTCAAACTTTAATTGAATGTGGAATTGAAGTCGAAGCACAACATCATGAAGTTGCAACAGGTGGACAGGGCGAAATTGACTTAAAATTTGCTGAATTAATTCGTGCAGCAGATCAGCTAATGATGTTTAAATACATTGTAAAGAATACTGCTAATAAGAGAGGTTACACAGTTACCTTTATGCCAAAACCATTATTTGGTGACAATGGAAGTGGAATGCATGTTCATCAAAGTTTATGGAAAAATAATAAACCACTATTCGCTGGTAAAGAATATGCTGGACTTAGTGAAGTTGCACTTTATTACATTGGTGGACTTTTGAAACATGCACCAGCCTTGTGTGCTTTTACAAATCCAACAACAAATTCTTATAAACGACTTGTTCCGGGTTTTGAAGCACCGGTTAATCTTGCATATTCGCAAAGAAATAGAAGCGCTGCAATAAGAATCCCGATGTATTCTCAAAGTCCTAAAGCAAAACGAATCGAATATCGCTGTCCAGATCCTTCTTGCAATCCATATCTTGCATTTTCAGCTATGATGATGGCAGGAATTGATGGAATAATAAATAAAATTGATCCGGGTGAACCATTAGATAAAGATATTTATGATCTGCCACCAGAAGAATTGAAAAATGTTCCACAGACACCAGGTTCACTTGGTGAAGCACTCGAAGCTCTAAAAAGAGATCATGAATTTCTTTTGAGAGGAAATGTCTTTACTGAAGATGTAATTAAAACATGGATTTCTTACAAAGAAAATCGTGAGTTAAAAGAGATGGCTTTAAGACCACACCCGTTCGAATTTGCTCTTTATTATGATGTTTAATTTAAGCCTCTTATCTTTCACCAAGGAGAAGCCATATCATTAGGCTTCTCCTTAGATTGATATTTTTTCACAAGAATTGTATTTTTGCATCGCAATTTTTAAAGTTAATCTTAATCATTACGAATTCTATTACATTAAATTATTGTTTAATTAAAATTTTGTTCTTTGCTGTATTGATTTGTTGCATTTAATTAAAATGCTGGCGTAGCTCAGCTGGTAGAGCAGCTGACTTGTAATCAGCAGGTCGTGGGTTCGAGTCCCTCCGCCAGCTCAAGAAGCCTTCGAACAATATTAAAGTCGAAGGCTTTTTTGTTTTAAAAAATTCTTTAAGAAATGATTTGGAATGTTGGTTTTAAAAAGGTAACGATTTGAAAAAGTTAGTCTGAAAAACAATTCTCCAAATTCAAAAATTAGCTCATTTCATCCAGATATGATTTTCAAAATCATTTAATACTCGTCTCATTTTTTTCTCTTCTGAAGAAAAAAGATTAATCCAGAGTGAATCGTTTATCTCAAATTTTTGTAAAGCTTCCTTTATTGGAACAATTCTAAACCTTCCATTTAATTTCGAAACATAAGTTGGGGTGAATGTAACCGTATCGATAAAGGTTTGGTTTGTTGAAAAATTTTTTACGAGTTTAAGATGAACAATTACTCCACTATCCGTAAATCTTTTTCTTTGATTTGAAATAAAATTGCCCATTGAATAAGCCACAAAAACCTTTTTCTCATTTCCAAATGAGTCAGGTAATATTTTAAATTCAGAAGGTTGAATTACATGTGGGTGACTGCCAAGAATAATATCGACCCCATAATTAAATAAGAAATCAGCAAGCTTTTTCTGTGCTGAAGTTGGAAATCTCTGATATTCATTTCCCCAATGAAGATAAACAATGATTTTGTCTGGATTATGTTGTTTAGTTTTTTGAATATCAGATTTGATTTTTGATGTATCAATTAACGAAATACAAAATTCTTTTCCTTCGGGTATAGGAATTCCATTTGTTCCATATGTATAAGAAAGTAAAGCAAGTTTGAAATTTTTAATTTCTAAGATTAAAGCTTGTTCGGAATCTTCCTTTCTGATATATGTTCCACAATGTTTTATTCCAAGACTATCTAAAATTTTTATTGTTCTTTCTAATCCGAAAAATCCACGATCAAGAGAGTGATTATTAGAAGTAACCAAAACATCAAAACCTGCATCTTTGATTGCTAAAGCAAATTCGTCAGGAGAATTGAAGAGCGGATAACCAGAGAATATTTTATCTGAACCAGCGAGAACAGTTTCTAAATTTCCAATAGTAATATCAGATTGTTCGAGAATTGGTTTAACAAAATAGAACATATGAGAAAAATCAAAGCTTCCGTTTGATAATTTTGCATCTCGAATTTGTGGAGTATGACACATCAAATCTCCAACTGCTGAAATTATAATTGTATCAATTAATTCTCCATTATCATAAGAAATTTGATTTACATTGTTTGTAATTGAAATAAAGTAAGAAATAAATGCAGTAAGAATTATTAAGATCAGAGAAGTTAATTTGAATGTCATCTTTTTCATAAATATTAGTTTGTGGATTATGTTTGGCAAAAATATTCAAAAGAAAATAAAAGTCAGAATTAGAAATGTTATAGAACCTGTCAAATGAAATTGTAAGAATTTACTAAAATCCAAATAGAACTATAAGTTTTTTCATATTTAGTGCCGATTAAATTAAACTGGTGGAAATTAATTAAAACTTATTGTCGCAATGAGAAAACTTGTCTAAAGTTTTTTAGATATTAGAAGTTCGAAAAATTTTTTCAAAGTTTTAAACTTATTCTTGTTGAGTTTCAATTTATACGCATCTATCAAAAATCTTTTTTATTGAAATTTCTCAAGCCTAACCAGAATGGAATGAGTGTCCAGAACAGCAAAGAAATTGCAGTAACAAATATCCCTAATAAACTTCCATAAAATTTTTTGAATAAAGCACCG
>Ga0197142_1000475_pt1 | contig 36892 bp, 31 predicted proteins | sample GBS60_MetaG_FD_148614 | JGI IMG/M metagenome (GOLD analysis project Ga0197142, IMG submission 148614) | Sediment microbial communities from Great Boiling Springs, Gerlach, Nevada, United States - GBS 60_MetaG | ecosystem: Environmental > Aquatic > Thermal springs > Hot (42-90C) > Sediment...
AAGGGTCATCGGTGTAACGAGCCTTGGCAAGGATATAAATGATGCTGTTAAAAGGGTCTACAGTGCCATAGAATTAATAAATTTTGAAGGGATGCATTACAGAAAGGATATTGCAAAGAGGGCAATCTTAAGAGATATTCGTTCCTCTTGACATCTATTTCCACTTAGTTTTATATTTTAAAGACCTCAGAAAGGAGTTAGGTGAGTGAAGGTTTGTTTTAAACTCCATATGATTATCTTTCTCTTTTCCGTCTTTTTAAGTAATCTCCTTGCAGCCGAAAAGCCCAGGATAGCCATTGCTGACCTCGATGCCATAAGTGTAGATAGGACCTTAGCAAGAACCGTCTCCGAGCTACTGAGAACAGAATTTTTTAAGACAGGCAATTTTAGTATCATGGAGCGGAGCCAGCTGGAAAAGTTAATGGTCATCCCACAATGCAAACCCTTTTCTTTCTGCACCCTTTTTCTAAGATTACTTAAACTCTAACCCTAATCCCTTGCCTGCCTTATGTTCCAACCTTTGTTTCAAGCCTTTCAATCCTGAAGATTATATCCTGAATAATCTCTTTTCGTGAAAGGGCTTCTCTTACATCAGCCCTCATCTCAGCAACCTCCAGATATAAGGTGTCAACCCTCTTGTTAAGCTCATCTATCCTCTTGTTTACCTCATCTATCCTCTTGTTAAGCTCATCTATCCTCATTGTGTTCTGGGCTATCTCTGTCTTGAGCTCAGCCCTCATCTCGTCAAGCCTCCTTTCAAGATTGCCCTGACGCTCTTCTAAGGCACTTAACCTTGCTTCTATCCCATCCATCCTCCTATTCATGGCCTCTATGGCAATCCTGAAACCACTGAGCTCACCTGTTACAGAGGCCTTAAAATCCTTGAACTCCTCCTTTATCTCTCCAAGGATCATATCTCTTAACCTCTCAGCTACCTTTTCCCATTCCATAAACACCCCCTGTTTCTTGAGATTTTAACCTGAATTTACGCAAGGTGATTCAGGCTTATATTATTATAATATCTTAACTTTTTGAGTGATCAAAAATATAGGGTTTGGGGCGAAGCCTTGAGAGGCAAAGCCCCTCAAACACCCCATTAGAAAAAGATAACATTGTTTTATTAGGGGTTTGAAGAACGGAGTCCTGTAATGCATCCCCTTTATCAAGATCTTCTTATGCCCAAAAGTTAATAAAGGGATCTCTGGTACTTTCAAAGATTGTCCTTAAAAATCTCTCAGAATTATAGATATTTATTCTCAAAACCTCTGCATAAATTCAGCTAAATTTGACAAAAACACCCTATATCTGATATAAAAAATAATCTACAGTTCCCGGGTAGCTCAGCAGGCAGAGCGGGTGGCTGTTAACCACTTGGTCGGGGGTTCGAGTCCCTCCCCGGGAGCCAGATTATGCTAGTTGAGATTAGCCCATATACCCCAGAATCAGAATAAACTTTAAAAATCCACAATTATTCTGACTCTCAACAAACCCCTTATCTTTTTCGATCTTGTTGTCAGTAGATACATTATGTATAAATTGCACAACGCATTCTAATTGCTGCCACTTAAAAATCGATTCGCTCTCAAAAATTCTTCAGGGGTATTATAAACGGTGAGGAAAAGAGGGGTACCAGCAAATGAAAGAGGTGAAACTGGACCAATAGTCATAAAGGCATATTGTCTGGATGCAATATCAAAAGCACTGTGCGGGTCACGAAATGATTGGTAAAGTTTGAGAGCATTAGGTTCTCCGCCAACAATTTCTTTTAAAGACATAAATTCTGTACCCAAAGCCAGACCAAAACCAAAGAAAAAAATTCTCAGTTGACCAATGATTTCTCTGTGTAAACTTGACAATGTTTGGCTAATAAACATCCATCCAAGACCATATTTTCTTGTAGTTCTTACTGCATCCAAAAGTGAAATCCTAATACTTTCTTGTTTTTCGTTTTCAATTTTTTCCCTTGGGGCTAATCTATGGGCTTCATCTAATATCACTAGAGTATTTAAAAATCTGTTTTCACGATAAGCGCTTTCGGCCGAATAGGTTAGTCCGTCTAACAACCTTTTTATAACCAATGCTTGAATAGTATCGTTCCAGAAAAGTCCTGATGCCATTTCTCTAGACAAATCTATAACCACAACGGGACGACGAGTTCTATCCAGATCAAAAGTTCGCTGTATAAGATTGTTAATACTGATAGCTCCGCTACGTTCTCTCCTAAATAATTCGGTTATTGGTCCCCAGTAATTATTAAAAAACTCATCTTGATTTGCTTCTTGATAAACTATATTGAACCTATCACGAGATTGCTGAGTTCTATAGAATTGCATTTGAACATTTTCATCACCAAGAATTTGCCATGCTCGGTCGAAAGATTGGCGATCATATAAATTCTCTAATGTAACTCGCGCTCTTTGCAATCTTTCTGCTAAAACTTCAGAAGCTATTCTTCTATTTTCACCTTTTGGAACCGAAAGGCGCTCAAAGAATGGTGATTCATAGAGAATTTCACTAAAAAGATCCCATCTGTCCAAAATCAAATTTCTAACACTTGTAATGACTACTTCCTTGTTTAAATGTGAAAGGACATTGGATAGATCTAAAGGAAATCCTTCTGCCCTCAGTTCTCCTCTTACATCCTTCGAAAACTCACCTTGAGGGTCTATCACAAATATAGCCATTTCAGGATACCTTGCATAGGCTAAGAGAATCATCTTTGCCAGAACTGACTTCCCCGAACCAGTTTTACCAAAGATTCCAATGTGATATGCTTCACCCGCTCCATGTGGCCCTGTTCCGAAATGTTTAAACCAGAGAGGCAGTTTTGGTGTTGAACCATAGACATGACCCAAGTAAAATATTTCATCTCTATACCTTTCTAACAACCTATCTAATATTTTGTCAGTTGCTAAATAGATAGAGGTTCCAGTAGCTGGAACAGTACCCAAAATACTCGGTTCAAATCTATTACCATCATCACTAAATACTGCGCTTACTGTCATCTCGCCGAGGTGTGTATCTTGTTGACCACTTACAGGGTTTACTTGTCCTCTTTGCCTTGCAAGAGATCTCATTGTAGGATCTTCAAGCCAGATATTCCTTAATTGAACTTCTGTTATTTGTCCTAGTGCATAATGTGGTTTGCCATCCTGAGAAAATCTAAAGAGAGCAAGCTCTCCTACCAATTTTTTACCAACAGCAGTTCCAAGAATGTCTAAAGAAAGTTCACTGGTAGAAGAAGGGGACCCTATTGTACCAATCCGTTCCGCGATGCTGATTAATTGCTCAATATTTGTTCTTTCGTCACTCATACTTACCTCCCGGTTTCAGTCCTATAACCGTGCATATTTAAAAAAATTTCTCCTATATCTCCCTGATGTAATTCTGCCATTCTTTTGGTCGCAGTCTGCCTAAAAGCTGGAATAGCACTTCCGAGATGCTTTACCATCCGATCTGCTATGTAAAGAGGATATGGTTCAAGAATACCCGGTGTACCAGATTGATATTTAAGGCCTTGAAGTAATACTGCTATCCGAGAATTATTTGTGGCAATAGAAGATGCAATCTCAATCCTAAAGACTGGTGTCCAATTATGAGGTCTATAATACATAACATAAAGCCTATTTATGGCCAATATAACATCATCTTTTAATCTTTCAAATTCTTTGTTTTCTAAAGGAAGTCTTAAGTGCCATGGCTGTTGAGGTTTTTCTAATGGGACGGGTGAGGTAAATTCGCCCGGAGATAAAATAGTTGTCAAAATTGCTCTGTCATCGTAATGAGATGGCCAATTTAGCATTTTGCCTAATTCCCTTCTTGTAGTATATTTTGGCATGCTTACCCATAATTTGTCAGTTCTTGAAGATTCTAAAATAGTCTTATAGTCTTTCAGGAATTGCTCAAATCTTTCTTTTAATTGTTTACCGACTTCTGTATGATTGCTTTCTTTCTCCCACTCTATTACTTTGTTTACTGCCTGGTTCATGTATATTAAGGGTGTTGTGAGAGAACCATCTAATAAAACTATATCATGGGGTGCCTTTGCTGCAAGTTCAAGTTCCATTTCCATCATTAAGCCTCTTATTACTGTGCATGTATCAGGATCATGCTTTTCTGGATGAATAACTACTCTGTGATGAGGTTTTTCCCAATGTCTCTTTTCAGAAGGCGGAGTTAATCCTTCAATCGCCACGGCTGCACAAGCGACAAAATCATTTGCCAAAAGCTTATCAACCGCATACGAACCATCTACACCACACGTCGTTGGTATCCCTGGATATCCAATTTCTGAATCTTGTTTCAGTATATTTTGTTTTTGCAGCTGTTCTCGCATTTTAGCTTTACTATTCTGAATTTCTTTAAAAGAATCATAAAGCCTATCACCAACCAGTTCACTTTTGGAAAGCATTTCTTCTACCAAAGCTTCTGGCAATTCAGCAAAAGGAGTTTGTTCAGCCTTTTCCATTTAACAGCTCCTTATAACTTGAAATTAACTGGATGTGCATAAAGTTTTCCTTCCTTCCAAAGTTTAATCGGATTTCTTAATATGCGAATCTCAGCATTCTTTTCCCCAGCGTTTGACACGATATAAAAAGAATATCTTTCTCCTTCATTCTGTTCAAATAGTCTTCTGGCAAACTCCCATTGAGTTCCTGTAACTTCAATTAGTTCTTCACCTTCTTGTGTTTTAGTTTTCACCTCAATGTATTCAATCTCATTTCCATTTTCAATTATAACAAAATCATAGCCCTTTCCTTTATCTTGATGTTTGTTCAACCATATAATTTCAAACTCTTCGCTACCGTTGCTTATTACTTTAAATCCCGAATCTGTTTCAATGATGTCTCCTTCTTCCTGATACTTTTTCTTAATGGCGTTATAAACATATTCTTCACCCCATCTACCAATTGCTTTTTTATCAATAGGTGTTTTCTCAACTTCTTTTTCTAGTTTTTCAATCTTTTTCGTTGACTTTTCCCCTCTTACTTCTTCTACATTCTTTACCTGACTTGATAAATCAGCAGGAACAATTTTATCTAGTTCTACTTCTTGTATTTTTACAGTAACTGCATCTGGTTCACATTCAGGCGACCATTGTTCTTTTTTCTGCCCAGATAATTTCTTTTCTCTTTCAGAAAGAATCCTTTCAAGCTCATCTGGAGTAATATTTCTTGCTTTCGCAATCTCTAATATCCTCCTATCATTTTCTGGAAGTTGGTCTATAATTTCGGGCTTGAATTCAAGAACCTTTATTAGAATATCTATATTTGGACTCTCTTTGATATAACTATCCGATAATTCTGAAAAAGTAATTTCAGAAGGTCTTCTGAAATTATTATTTCTGTCAACCAACCATGCTTGTTGTTTTAATGTTTTTAAAAATTTTGCCTCAAATTTGCTAAAGTGCTGTGAACGGTAAAACCAACTATACTCACTATAAAAGAATTCTTGGGCTTCCCAACTATTTAAACTTCCAATATTTTTTATCAATAATTTCCATAGCAGGTATGATTTTTCTGGAGTTATGTCATTTATAAAATTTTCCAAACCTTCATATTCGTAGTCTTTTATATGAACATCATATGAGCAACCGCTATTACCTCTTAATCTACTTTTTTCTTCCCATGTCAAATTTCCAGCTATTTCAATACGCCTCGGCTTATCTTCAACACCTAATTCCTTAAGGAATTTCTTTACTTTTTCTTCTCCAAATTTCTCATAAAGTTCTTCAGATACGAAATACACCGATTGATAACCATTGAAATATTCTTTTAAATCACTGTCACCAAAATAAGCTTGATTTGCCTTTACCAAACACCCTTCTTTGGCGCTATCATTTCTGATTGCATAAATGAAAGATATTTTTGATAATTCATCAATAAATTCACCTTTTTTACTTGATTGTATACTTTCGTATCCTTTCAAAAGTTTTTCAAAATCCTCAAAGTAGGATTCATCTTTTACAGGATTCTCTGTCTGATATTTAGGGAGAATAAATTCTCTAATTTCAGCAAAAAGGTCTGGCTTCGTCAACCCAAGCTCTTTTAAGAATTTTAAAGCCTCTTCATTTTCAGCGATAGAACGCTTAACGGTCTTATATTCTGATTTTGTTTCTGCTGGTAAGTAAACCTGAATTTTCCCATTATTATCAAACGGGGCTATATGTTCACCATTTTCCAATCTAATTATAGGTTTAGTCCTCAAGATACCCTTTGGATATCCTCTATCACTCCATAAAGCCGATTGGTTTAAAAGTCGTCTATAGAAATCTATCATCCATTCATCGGACTTTGTCTGTAAAAATTCAGCAGTTATTTTTTTAGCAAAACTTTCAAAATCAACTTCAAAAACTCCAAGTTCATTAATCAGATAATTTCTTAGCTCTCTTGTTTTATCATATGTTATATTTGTATCTAACCAATTTTGTTTGGAGAACAAATTTTGAATATCATTACTATCTAAAAATTCGGTTAATTCCTTTCCCCGTGCCAATAAAGCATCCTTTGCCCTGGTATATCTGCCATCTGATGTAGGTAACAACTCCTCGGAAATAAGTTTTTCTTTTACTTTTTTGTAAATCGCGGAATAAATTTGTTCACTTTTAGCGAGGTTCGAATTGAGAGGTAAATTACTCAGGAAATTTACATCAAGGTAGCCTAACTCCTTAATAATAGTTAAGCTCTCCGCAACAAGATTGGCGATCTCTTCAAGGATTATATCATTTTGTTTATCTTCTAACGGAATATTTTCTCTATTGGGTGTAGTTTTGAAAGGACCATGAATATGAAAATTAAGGAAGGTTATTTTCTCGGTTGGGAAAAAAACAACCAATTTTGAATTAGGCTCTGCAATGATTATTTCCTTATCTTCTTCATCTTTACCCAATTTAAATGCTACCTCAACCCTTAGATTTTTATCTTCTATTTTAATTGGGCTTTCAATAACTATATACTCCTCATCGTCATTTGATGAAATTAATGTAACTCTCTTTATATTTGGTTTCCCTTGGATAAGCTTAATCTCCTTTAGATAATGTCCGCTCGAAGACGGGGTCTTCCATTTGATTTCTTCTATATTTTTTAAGAATAGTAATGTTTTTAATTCTAAGTTTTCAAGCTTTTTCTTTGTAAGGCTAAAAATTTCTTGAGATGACCGAAATTTATGATTAAAAGGCAAGCGGATTAATGTTTTGTTTATCTTTTCTTCAGAATTTATTGGGACTGGAACTACAAAATCTTTTATCATTATCCGATATTCCCCAGAAAAAATATACGGTGTTTGGGTGATAGCAAAAACGGATTTAAAACCAACACCGAATTTACCAATTACATTTAAATCATCTTTCTTTTTAGAAATACCAATTCCCGTTACTCCTTCAATGTCTGTAATATCAAAATCTTTTCCATCATGGTAAAAATCTAATCCATCATTAAAAAGTTCAATATTTATTTCTTTAGCTCCCTCGTCTTCAGCATTTTGTAATAATTCATAAATAAAGTGTGAAGGATCGGTATATAATCCTGCCAGAATACTATCAAAGTCAAATTTATTCTCTCTTGAAGACTCCACCCATTGTTTTCGTTTGGTTATGAGATTAGCGAGTTCCATTCTATAAGCTCTTTAAAATTTTATCTGCCTTTTGGAAAAATTTATTGCTCTTAAACTTTTTCCACTCAGGCATTCTTTCTGCTCTTGGTATAGCCCATCTCTCTTTCCAGAAATCCACAAGATTATTGAAAGGACGGTCAACCCATACAGGTTTCTGTTTTTTCTGAATAACATCTTTTAAATTTTTAACAAGCGGGAATAAATAAAACTCCCGTTTAATTCCGTGATATTCATACTTAGACAATCCAAGATATCTTAGACCAACACTTATTAGCTTCAGCTTTCTTGAAGGCCCATGGCCATATCCCCTCGCCACATCAACTCCTTGACATTCCAGAAATTCAAGTAGTTCTTTATATAACACCTCTGGAATATGAAATGTTCCAGACCCTTGCGTATAACCCAAATTCTCAGCTACAACCTCACCATTATATTTCAAGCGATTGTATATACTGCTTTTTCCAAATGCACTTGTAGTTGTAATAAACAGGAGTTCTGGTTTTAGTTTTCTCCCTTTAATGATTGATATGTAATTTTTGTATTTTCTTCTGTAAGCCTCTCTTATTTCATTGCAAGTTAAAGCAAGGGCTACCATTTTCCCACCTAATAGTTCGTTATACGGCGGAAGAGCACCAACCCGTTGAGCGTTCAACGATTTATTTACCCATATATCTAATTCCTCTTTAGGAATTCCAAGGTAATTATCACGAACAGACATTTTTAACACAGGGCTCTGCAGGCAGATTAAACCAAATGGTGCATCATGTGTTGTGTCCCATAACAAAAATCTCAACTGGCGACCATATGAGCGTTGATACGGGATACTCCACCAGATTAAGTTCCACCATCTAAATAAAATTTCCTCTAAAGAATTTGGGTGCACCTCTCTCAATTCTAAGAAAATCTTTTCAGGGTTGATCTCGGAACCATCTCTGCAATATCTTTTTACTTTATCAATGTAATTTATTAAGAAATTCTTATGTAAAAACAGTTGTTCAAACTTTGCCTTTTGCTGAACAAGACGGTATATGGTTTTACTGCATCCCTGTGGCTTTACATGAGGATTTATTTTAAACCCTTGATCTTTTAAGACCCTTACGATTTGCTCTCGGAGTTTTATTTGAGATTGGTGTAATTTCATTTTCATTTTTTATCTTTTGCCTTATAAATTTTCTTTTCCAATACAGGCGTCAATTTCTTATCCCCCACTGCCTACCAGCTTGAGCTATTTTATAAATTGAAGATTTGCTCATCTATAAATATTCAGTTACCTGCGCAAGAGTTAACCATTTATCCATATTTAGTTCACTTTGTTTATTCTTATTAACATAAATAATAAGACAAAAGTCAAGTGGTGTTCTCTTTCGGGTTAGAACATCACCATAAGTAGGTCTATATACCTCTTCTAATGGCCTCGCTTCATGTTCACCATTATTCACTTCCTCGGGATGCACGGTATCAAACACTCAACAACGAGCAAATGAACTCCAATATTTCAACAGAAAGAGCTTCCAACTACTAAAAGCTAAGCTCATCCATATGCCTAAGGGTTAAGTTGTCTAATATCGGGAGCCAGATTAAGCAACACTGTTACTTCGCCACCTTTTCCTTAAACCTCTGGGCATCTTCAAACATGGAGATATTATTAAACATTACATAACCATCTCTTCCATGCACCTTCTCCATCAAATATCTCATTTTTTTCTCACCTATCTTCTCGCGATATCCCTTACCTCCATGAATCCTGTAATAAAAGAGACCATCTGTTGTTGTATCCCTCACAAAGGGATCCACCACATCAATAAGCTCACACCTCTTGCATATCCTTTTTATCTCATCAGGTGTCCACTCTCCCCGGGCCTCCCATCCAAAAATCAGATTTCCTCGATCTATCTTTTTAAAAAACTCCTCCATGTTTTTTTCATTCTCTCTTGTTGGTTTAAAACCTGGAGGAGACTGAAAGATGATAACCTTTGAGCCGAGTATTCCAGCATACTCAAGGAGAATCCTGTAGCATTCAAGGACCTCTTCTGTGGGTCTGAAATTACCAAGATTTTCTAATTTCATATCCTTTCTGGAAAAAATAATATTTAAAGACTTTGCCCTTCTGTATGTGGGAGAGGCTGGTGGATGGGTAATAAACTGAAGGGCCTTCAGGACAAACTCAAATTCTGGTGGTGCCTCTATTCGCCATTTTTTTAAGGTCTCGGGATTTACAAAATCATAAAAGATTGCCTGAACCTCAACGACGGAAAAGACCTCGTAATATTTCTTCTGGCTAACTGGAAAGCCACAACAACCTATCTTGATCATAATCCACCTGTAACTATCAGATTGATTTTTCGATTTCTTCTTTTATCCTTTCCAGCCAAATCCTCAGTCTTTCCCTGAGTTGAACCTTTATTTCCTCTATCCGCCTCTGTCTTTCATCTATCCTTATTCTTTCAATATCTATTAAAAATTTTAACACCTTCTGCCAGAAAGGAAGTTCAGGTTCAAGGGCCTCCTTATAAAGGGTCTCATCAGGGATTATAAATTCCTCATCATGTATAAGAAGGGTGCCCCTTTGAAGGGGCTTAAGGGTAAGAGTAACCTTCAGTCTTCCCGCACTATCACCTGTGACTATCTTCTTGTTTTCAATAAATTCAAGGACCTCTCCCTCATATTCAATAAGCTTTTCTCCTGCAATTGCCTTTACCTTGTACCGAGAACCCTTCTGGATAGGACCCCCTGTGAGTTTTTTGAATTCAATTAATTTATAAGAAGGATTAAGCCTCAGTCTTGGCTCCATCTGAGTCAAAAAGGCGAAGACCTCTTCAGGTGCCTTCTGAATCTCTATGGATTCCCTTATATGCTCCATGCTTAAAAATATGCTAAAGGCCAGAGGCCGAAGGCTTGAGATTTTTAAGTATTAATTTTTATTCTTCTTCAGCCATAAGCCAGCCTGATTTTTTTTAGCTTTAAGCCTATATTATGATACAATGAATTATGGATCAGATAGTAAAGGCAATGCTAAAAGAAGACCCTGTTCTGGTGGTAAGCCTTATTGACACAGAGACTGTTGAAAAGGCAAGGCAAATCCATAATACCTTTCCAACAGCAACTGCTGCCCTTGGCAGGGTAATCAGTGGAGCCCTTCTCCTTGCATCAACTTTAAAAGATAACCAGAAGGTAACCCTCCAGATTCAAGGGGACGGTCCCTTAAGGGAGATAATAGCAGAGGCTGACAGTCTCTACAGGGTAAGGGCCTATATTAAGAGACCCCACATCCACATGGGCCTGAGAGATGGAAAACTCGATGTTGGAAGGGCAATTGGTAAGGGTTTTATAAATGTTATAAGGGATCTCGGTCTAAGGGAGATATACCAGAGCAGTGTACCACTCCAGACAGGTGAGATAGCCACTGACCTTGCCTATTATCTGAATGTCTCAGAGCAGATCCCTTCTGCTGTGTCCCTTGGTGTCTATGTTGATCCAGACAATACTGTAAAGGCCTCTGGTGGATTCATGATCCAGAGGCTTCCCGGTGCAAGGGATGAAGTCATCTCATTTATAGAACGAAAATTGAGTAATATTAAATCAGCAAGTGCCATGATACTCGAAGGTCTCAATCCTGTAGAGATCATAGAGGAGGCAGTAGGGCTTCCTGTTGATATCCTGAGCCAGAGCGGGATAACTTATTTTTGTCCATGCACAAAAGAAAGGGTCCTTGATGCAATAGCAGCCCTTGGAAAAAGAGAAATAGAGGATATGATTAAAAAGGGAGATAATCTGGAGATAACCTGCAGATTCTGTGGCAGAGAATATGATGTGACATTGAAGGAGCTAAAAGAGATTCTCCTTACTGGAGAAAGTGAGGGTTTTGGAGGCGAAATTAACACTTGGGGAAGCTCATAGCTGTCCAAAATAAAATGGTATTTTAAAGAGGGCATAAGGCCTCAAAAACATAAAAGAAGCGACAGGATTTATTTTTAAAGGTATAATAAGGTTATTAAATTCTTTGTGAGGTATATTAAGGTCATGATAGGCTATTCAACAAGTTACATTAAGGAGTCGCCTTTTGTGCTTTTTAGGGATGGCGTAAGTAATAGTTGGCCTCATGCCCTTTTAAGACTTATCTTGGACAGATGTGAGGGAAGCCATGATAATAATTGAGGCCTTTAAGGGTAAGTCCATTACAGAGCATGATGTAGAGATTGTCGAGAGAAAGGGTCTCGGACATCCTGATTATATCTGCGACTCGGTAATGGAGGCAATCTCGGTTGAGCTATCCATGTTCTATCTCGAAAAATTTGGTGACATCCTTCATCACAATATAGATAAAGGACTCCTTGCTGCTGGAAAGACCATTAAGAGATTTGGAGGAGGAAGGGTTATAAAGCCCATGGAATTGACGATCGGCGACAGAGCAACCTTCTCTCTGAAGGGCAAAAAATTGCCTGTTTCTGAAATAGCCATAGAGACAGCAAAGGGATGGCTTAAAAAGAATCTGAGATTTGTGAATCCTGAAAGGCATGTCCGTTACAGGGTTGTCCTTCAAGAAGGCTCGGAAGAGCTTACAGACATATTTGCCCGTCCCGGAAGAATCAGGGTTGCCAATGATACCTCAGCTGCTGTTGGTTATTATCCCCTATCGCCAACTGAGCGGGCGGTTCTTGAGCTTGAACAGTATTTGAATTCAGAAAGATTCAAAGAAAGATTTCCCGAGACAGGTGAGGATGTGAAGGTAATGGGTCTCAGAAGAAGAGAGAGGCTCGAACTCACCGTAGCCATGCCTCTTATTGCCAGGCACATAAATTCTGAAAAGGAATATTTCATTAAAAAAGAAGAGATAATTGAGGAGATGAAGAGATTTCTTAAAAGATTTTCCGATGACTTCAGCACAATAGAGCTATATTACAATACCCTTGATGAAAGAGAAAGAGGAATTGGTGGAGTTTATCTGAGCCTTCTTGGCACATCAGCAGAGGATGCTGATTCAGGTCAGGTGGGCAGGGGCAACAGGGTAAATGGCCTCATATCCATGAACAGGCCCATGGGCACAGAGGCAGCAGCAGGGAAAAACCCTGTAAGTCATGTTGGAAAGATCTACAATATCCTCAGCCACAGGATTGCAAAAAGGATATACGAATCAGTAAAAGGGATAAAAGAGGTCTATGTTCTTCTCCTGAGCAGGATAGGCACACCCATTGACAGGCCCCAGATGGCAAGTGCTCAGATACTCCTTGAAAAAGGTACTCGATTGGAAGATGTGAAGGAAAGGGCTGAGGAGATTATTAAAAAAGAACTTGAAGGAATAGGCCGATTTTGTCTCGAACTCTCAAAAGGAAGATACCCTGTCTGCTAATTAATCCCCTTTATCCTTTTTGTGGGTAAAATAAAGGGCAAGACTCACAAGGAGTATCCCGCCACCAAGATAAAGGATATTTAAAACATTCTCATATCTTAGATTCAGAGCATGTTTGAAGAATGTGACAATCAAGACCATTATTATCACCTTTGCGAGTTTCTCCTTCAATTCATCGAGGGTGTGAATAACGAGCAACTTTGAAGATCTTGTATCCTTTTCAAGATAATCTATCTTGCTCACAAAGAGCTCATAAAGTCCTATTCCAAAGATAAATAACACTGTTGCTATCAGATAAAAGTCTATTGCTCCTATAATATGTGTTACAGCAGTATTGTGAAACTCCTCGTACAGAGACCTGTCAGAAAGGGCATGGATTAACTCTGAAAATAGCAAAAAGATGTCCCTTGTACCCATCAAAACAAGAAGGATGGCTGATGCAACACTTGCCACAACAGCAAGAACTATAAAGACCCTGCTTTCCCAGAGAATCCACTCAAATAATAATTCGAGTCTTTTAAGCATTGAGAGTTATATTTGGTTTAGAGCTGACAGATGGAGGCGGCGAGCGGATTCGAACCGCTGAATGGAGGTTTTGCAGACCTCTCCCTTAGCCGCTTGGGTACGCCGCCATGGAGCGGGTGGCGGGATTCGAACCCGTGACCCCAACCTTGGCAAGGTTGTGCTCTACCAGCTGAGCTACACCCGCATTGAGTAAATCTATCATAAAGACATGAAAACTGTCAATCGGGGCGAGAGGATTTGAACCTCCGACACCACGGTCCCGAACCGTGTGCGCTACCAGGCTGCGCTACGCCCCGATGTTTTATTATACCACCTAAACAGAGGTCAGAGCTCGGAAATCAGAAGTCAGAAATCGGAAATCAGATGTCAGATGCTGAGGAAAAATTTTCCTTAGACTCTGATTTCTGACCTCTGTTTTTGAAGACCTCTTCAAAAAATCTATTCTCAATGGATATCTCAATGATTAGGGTATAAATCTCACCCGGATGAAGTCTTCCCTCGGCCCTTATGAGATCCTTTTCGGTTGTAATCATTGGCAGATTGAGCTCCTTTGCCCTGTCAGAAAGTTCTTTAAGTTCACAAACAGAATAAAGGTGATGATCCCTGAATGTTATGAATTCAGCTATCTCCATACCAGCATCTTTAAGACTCATTCTGAAGGATTCTGGATTGCCAATACCTGCAAAGGCAAAAACCCTTTTGCCCTTTAATTCAAAAGGACTCAGCTCATCTTGAAAGTTTGCCTTTCCATGCTCATCTACCATATATCTTCTAATTGATTTAATCCTATGGTTTGCAAGATAAATGGACGAGGTTTTGGCATAAAGTCTGATCTCATCTATCAACATAGAAATATTTTTACACTTATCTGCCATTGTAATAACTATTATATGGGCCCTCTTGATATCCTCAAGGGGTTCCCTTAATGGTCCAAAGGGAAAGAGCCTTCTGTTGCCAAAGGGATTTATTCCACTTATGAGCAAGATATCGAGGTCTCTCTTCAGTCTCCAGTGCTGGTAGCCATCATCAAGCAAAAAAATGTCAGGTTTTTTCTTAAAACACTGAAGGGCATACATGCCTGCCTTATATCTGTCCTTACCTATGACAACGGGAACCCCATAGAGCTTATCAGCCATTAAGGCTGGCTCATCACCACAATCTATTGCGTCAAGAAGCCTGCCAGTGCGACAGCTAACAACAGCAGGTTCTTTAAGCCTTCCCTTATATCCCCTCGAAAGGATACAGACATCAAGACTAAGTCTTTTTGCTTCCTCTGCTATTGCTATTACCATGGGAGTCTTACCAGAGCCACCAACTGTAAGATTACCAACACTTATAACAGGAGATGGAAGACTCCTTGCCTCCTTAAGGTCCTTCTCCCTTTTTTTCTTTAAAAAATAAAGATAAAAATATTGATAAAGCTCTATGGCCCGTTGTTTAAACTTCATAGATATTGTCTTATGATAGAAATAGTTCTTTCTAAGGCCCCTTTGTTTCTCTCATAAATCTCTTTTGCCTTCTTACCTAAATCTGCCCTCTTTTGCGGATAGTCTAATAGTTCCGAGACAACCTCCTCAATCTCCTCAGGTTCTACCATTAGTGCTCCACCTTCACTGAAGAACTCTTCAGCCAGAGGGAAATTGTCCATATATCTACCACATATTACAGGTTTTGACCAGTAGGCGGGCTCAAGAAGATTATGGCCACCAACAGGAACAAAACTACCACCCACTATTGCTATATCTGCTATTGAATAAAAGGAACTTAGCTCTCCAAGGGTGTCCAGAAGCATGAGATTACTTGTCTCAAAATCAATGATTTTACTACTTATCTCAGATCTCTTTATATACCTTATGCCTCTACTTCTTAAAATCTCCTCAACCTCTTTAAATCTCTGTGGATGCCTCGGAGCAAGGATTATATAAATCTTACCACTCCTAATAAGATTATTCAATGCCTGAAGGATAAGCTCTTCTTCACCAGGATGGGTGCTTCCAATAACAATTATGCATCTATTAAGGTCATTTTTAAAAGTCAGATTAAGAGGCTCTGGTGGAGCCATGTCAAACTTAAGATTCCCTGTTATCTGGATTCTTTCTTCAGGCACACCAAGGGCTTTTAATCTTTCTGCATCATAAGGACTGCCGGCACAGAAGGTTCTGACAGATGCAAGTATATCCTTCATAAAAAAACGGATCTTCTTATATCCTTTAAAAGACCTCTCAGAGATCCTTGCATTTACAACAATAAGGGGAATGCTAAGTCTTTTACATATATAAAAAGTGTTTGGCCAAAATTCTGTTTCAACGGTAATAAAAAGAGCTACATCGAGCCTTCTAAAAAGCCTTCTTAAGATGAAACCTATGTCAAAGGGCATATATACAACAGTTATCCCTTCAAACTGCCTCTTCGCAGTCTGCTGACCTGTATCAGTCATGGTTGAAAATATAATAGGCCTCTGAGGAAACTCTTGTCTAAGACGCTCCACTATACCCCTTGCAGCAAGGGTCTCGCCAACACTTACAGCATGAATCCATATAGAGGTCGGAGCCTGAGGATCAGGCTGAAGACTGAAAGCTCTCTGTCGCACTATCTCAGGCCTGATAGCTCCAAACTTCTCTTTAATCCAGCGGAGTCTTATGGAAGGGGGCCTTTTAAGAAATTCAAAAGGGAGCAGGAAGATCAAGACTATAAGATAAATTATTGTGTAAAGTATTCTCATGAACTGTTATTTGCACCACCAAAACTCTTAATGGGCAATCAAAAACTGATGCTCATAAAGCCTTCTGTAAACACCATCGGATTCTATAAGCTCAGTATGAGTGCCCTCCTCAACAATCCTTCCCCTGTCAAGGACAATAATCCTTGATACCCTTCTGATAGTGGAAAACCTATGGGCAATCACTATTACTGTTTTGTCCCTCATTAGATTTTCAAGGGCATCCCTGACAGCATTCTCTGAATGGGCATCGAGACTTGAGGTGGCTTCATCGAGGATCAAAATAGGTGGGTTCTTCAATATAGCCCTTGCAATTGATATCCTCTGGGCCTGTCCTCCTGAAAGTCTCGTGCCTCGCTCACCTATCACTGTATCGTATCCCTGAGGAAACTCCATTATAAATTCATGGGCATGGGCAGCCTTTGCTGCATTTATGACCTCTTCATCACTGGCATCGGGTCTTGCAAATCTTATGTTGTTTTTAATAGTGTCATTAAAAAGGATAATGTCCTGACTCACAATCCCGATCAGGTTTCTCAATGAGGTAAGGGACAAAGCCCTCAGGTCAATACCATCTATCAGAACTGCGCCCTTATCAGGGTCATAAAACCTCGGGATTAAGTCAACAAGGGTTGTTTTACCAACGCCGCTTTTGCCAACTATTGCCACAATTTCGCCCTTTTTGATCTTCAGGTTCACACCATCAAGTATAACCCTCTGGGTATTAGGATATCTGAATGTTACATCCCTGAACTCGATAGAGTCTCTGAATTCCTTAAGGATAACCTTTCCATCCTCTTCTGGCTTAATCCTGAATATATCGTTCATCCTCTCAAAGGCAACCTTTGCCTGCTGGATGTTGTTATTCACACCAGCAAGCCTCTTTGCCGGAGTATGGATCATCATTATGGCTACAACAAAGGAGGCAAGGTCGCCGGGTGTAAGACTTCCCTTCACAACAAGCCCTCCACCATACCATATGACAAAGGCGATGGCAATACCACCCATAAATTCCATAAGAAGGGAAGCAGCCTCGCCAAGCCTCACTGTCCTCATTACCTCACGATAAAATTCATGGTTTCTCTCCTTGAAGGACTGGAGCATATCCTTCTGCCTTCCGAAGATCTTTATTATCTTAAATCCATTGAGGGTCTCTGTGAGAATCTCTGTAAGGATAGAGATCCTCTGCTGGGCCTTCTTCACTGTTGCCTTAAGCCTCTTGCCAATCCTCTGGATTCCATAAATTGCAAGGGGTCCGATAATTATCACAAAGAGGGCAAGCTCCCATCTTTTATAAAAGGCAAAGGCCGTCAGGACTATAACTGTTGTACCTTCTACAAAAAGGTCCTTTACTGACCTTGCCACAAGGTCCTGAAGCATGTTCACATCATTTAAAAACCTCGATATAATGGAACCAGAGGCCTCCCTTTTTATAAAACTCATGGGAAGACTACTCAAATGGGCATAGAGATTATTGCGAAGGTTGTTTACGATCTTCATTCCAACGGACTTCATCAGATAAGACTGTCCAGCAATAAAAAGACCACGGAGGGTAAAGAGAAGAATCACAAAGAGGGGCAACAGGGCAAGATAGGTGATATTCTTTTTTATAAGGATGTCATCTATTACAGGCTTCATGAGCCAGGCAAGGGTACCATTTATACCTGAAACACCAAGGCTCAAAGCTCCAGCTATTACAACCCTTCCATAATAAGGTTTTAAAAGTCTTAAAAGCTCTTTAATTACCATCCTGCAAGCCCTTCAATCATAGATGCCACCCTCTCTGAGGGCCTTTTGCCTGAAAAGACTTCCTTCAGGCTTTTCAGAGAGTCCCTTATCTCCTTCCTTGTCTCTTCTGACATTAATCTTTTTATATTAGCCATAACAATTTCTAACCTTGCCTTATCCTGAATCAATTCAGGAAAGACCTCTCTGCCAAGGAGCATATTTGGTATAGAGATATATTTTACATCCACAATAAGCCTTGCTATATGATAGGTTAACTTAGAAAGCCTGTAAACCACAATAGTCGGAACACCGAGCAAACCAGCCTGAAAAACTACGGTTCCAGAGGCTGCAATAGCCATGTCTGAAGCCTTAAGGGCAACAAGGGAGTATGAGACTTCTGGCCATTGATTTAGAAAAGGTGGGAGGATCTTCACCCCGAATTTCTCGATTTTGTTAAGGTCTTTTAAATCTAATTGAAGATTTGGTGCAAGGGGCATTAACACTTCTGGTGCCGATCCACCTGTATTGAATGAAGGCTTTAAAAGTTCCTCTGCCAGCTCCTCCATTAAAGGAAGGAGCCTCTTTACCTCAGAAGGTCTACTTCCTAAAAGAAAGGTGAAGACAGGTCTGTCTTCAGAAATCCCGAGCAATTCTCTTACCTCCTGTCTTGAAAGTTTCTCGAGGCCTTCCATTTCCTCTGTAACAGGATGCCCTACAAATTCAACATCTGCACCAATACTTCTGTAAATCTCCTCTTCAAAAGGAAGTACAACGGCTATCTTCTCTGCCAGGTCTCTTATCCTGTACTTCCTGTTCTTTCTCCATGCCCAGACCTGAGGGCTCACATAATAAAGGACCCTGGCACCAAGCCTCTTTGCAATCTCGCCTACCCTTATATTAAAATCAGGATAATCTATAAGGACAACTACCTGAGGTCTCCTTTTTTTGAGATATTCCACTACTGCCCTGAAATTTTTTCTTATATTCTTTATAGCACTAATTGCCTCTACAAGACCGAAGGCATGACCTATCCTTCCCAGGAGCTTTACACCAGAGGCCTCCATCCTCTCTCCGCCGATGCCATAGATCTCCAGATCGGGCCATCTTCTTAAAAGCTCCTTTGCAAGGAGGGCTCCATAGAGTTCTCCTGAACTCTCACCACTGAGTATTAATACCTCTTTTGAACTCATACACATCTGTCCCAAATAATTCTTAAAGAGGCATGAGGCCAACTATTACTTACGCCATCCCTAACTATTACTTACGCCATCCCTAAAAGACACAAAAGGCGACTCCTTAAGGTAAATTGTTAAATAACCTGTCATGACCATAATATACTCTTAAATGATATGAATAACCTCATTCTACCTTTAAAAATAAATTCTGTCGCTTCTTTTGTGTTTTTGAGGTCTTATGACTCTTTGAAAAGTTCATCTCAATTGGTTTTGACAGCAAGGAAGCTCACACACTATTGACGACCTCTGCTATCCTTTCAATAACCTCGTCAGGAAGTTCGGGATAGATAGGAAGTGATAGAACCTCCTCTGCTGCCTTTTCTGCTTCAGGAAAATCTCCCTTCTTATAACCCAGAAAACAGAGGGCCTTCTGTAGATGGAGGGGTACTGGATAATAGACCACAGAGGCTATCTCCTTTTCCCTGAGCCTTTTCTGTATAGTATCCCTTAAAGGAGAACGGAGGGTGTATTGGTGATAGACATGATAATAGCCTTCTCTTTCAACAGGAATCTTTACCTTTTCTTTGTCAAGAAGGGAATTATACAGAGAGGCTTTCTTTCTTCTTAATTCATTATACCTATCAATTCTGCTTAGTTTTACCAGTAGAACAGCTGCCTGAAACTCGTCAAGTCTGCTATTAAAACCTATCTCTTCATGAACATAGGAGATCTGAGAACCATGATTCCTTAATCTGAAAACCTTATTAGCAATCTCCTCATTTGAGGTAATCACCATCCCAGCATCACCATAAGCACCAAGGTTTTTACTCGGATAAAAACTGAAACAACCAGCATTCCCGAAGGTTCCTACAAGTTTTCCATTCCTTTGACCATCAAAGATCTTTGCACCAAAGGCCTGGGCACAGTCTTCTATAACAACAAGGGAATGCCTTTTTGCAATATCCATTATCCTTTTCATGTCTGTAGGATGACCGTAGAGATGGACAGGAAGGATTGCCCTTGTCCTTGGCGTAATCTTTTCTTCTATTAATTCAGGATTAATATTAAAGGTCTCAGGATCAATATCAACAAAGACAGGCCTTGCACCTGTATATACTATGGCCTCAACAGTTGCAAAAAAGGTAAAGGGTGTTGTTATAACCTCATCACCCTCCTTAATGCCTGCTGCAAGAAGGCTTAGATGAAGGGCATCTGTTCCAGAGGCAACTCCAATCGCAAAACCTGTACTATGATATTCTGCAATCCTCCTTTCAAGTTCCTTTAACTTAGGGCCAAGAATAAAGGTTGTAGAATTCAGAATCTCTTCAAAATGGGTATTAATCTCATCTCGGATCTCCAGTAATTGCTTCTTCAGATCGACCATTGGAAGCATCTTCTTTTTATCCTCCTTTAATTCTATCAGTAACCTCCATTACGAGGGAAAGGGGTCTGAGGGCATCCTCTCCTGGAACAAGGGGGCACTTCCTTGAAGATATACAATCAACAAAATCCCTCAATTCCTCTTTAAGGGGTTCCTTTTTTTCAATATTTATCTCTTCAACTAATTGAGAGCCATCTTTTATTAGAGAGAGACCCTGATTCATAAAGTCTATTATCAAACAATATCCATCCCGGAATACTGTAATGGTCCTCCTTTTTTCTTTTGATACCCTGCTTGAGGAGAGAATTACCTTTGTCTTCTCGAATTCAATCCAGCATGTGGCAAAATCAAGCCTTCCTGTAAGGACCGTAGCACCACTGGCCCTTATGTCCTTGACCTCCTGGCCTCTAAGGATATCAAGAACAATGTCGAGGTCATGAATCATCAGGTCATAAGTTATATCAACATCTGTTCCCCTACCTGTAAAGGGTGAAAGCCTCTCACCAATAATCAAAGAAGGTACTTCTGAAAGAGGAATAAGCTCCTTTGCCCTCTGGTAGGCAGGATTGTATCTCTCAAGGTGTCCAACCTGAAGGATCCTTCCTACATCCCTTGCCAGTTTAACAAGCCTCTGAGCATCCTCGAGTTTATCTGTAATAGGTTTTTCTATAAATACATCTTTACCCTTTAGCAAGGCCTCACGGGCTATCTCATAGTGACTCACTGTTGGAGTAACTATCGTAACGGCATCTACGAGCGGAAGAAGCTCTCTATAATCACTGAAGGCACTGCAATTATAAAGATTGGCTATCTCCTCAGCCCTATGGTAATTAATGTCAGCAACACCTACAAAGTCAATACCTTCGAACTTACTAAGTATCCTTGCATGATGCTGCCCAAGATATCCAACACCGATAACACCTATCCTCTTCAAGAGTCCTCCTAAAATAGGCTATAGGCTTCAGGCTTCAGGGTATTAGGCTACAGCATATTAGGCAACAGGAATTTTTCTATAGCCTATTTAATCGTCTGCCGCCTATTGTCCGAAACCTATTATTATAGCTTAAAGAGAGGGGACTTAGGGAAAGGAGATGGTGCCGAAGGCGGGATTCGAACCCGCACGGGTTACCCCACACGCCCCTCAAACGTGCGTGTCTACCAGTTCCACCACTTCGGCTATAAAAAATATTACCAAATGCCCAGAAGGCCTGTCAAATCAGAAACTCTTTCAGGTTAGGACATAATCAGCCAAAACCTGCACCTTGGAGGTGCAGGTTTTGGCTTACACAGCTAAAGTGTTATAATAAAAAAATGCTAAACCTCTTTGGAAGTTATCTGAAAAAAAGATTTGGTACCATCGTCCACAAGGTAAATGTTGATGCAGGCTTTACATGCCCCAATAGGGATGGAACTGTTGGATGGGGTGGTTGTATTTACTGTAATAATGACAGTTTCAGACCACCAGAGGCAAGGCCTTCACTATCAATAAAAGAACAGATCAGAAATGGCATCGCCCATGTCTCAAAGAGATACGGGGCAAAGAAATTTCTTGTTTACTTTCAGCCCTACACAAATACCTATGCCCCTGTAGAAAAACTTGAGAAGCTCTATAAAGAAGCCCTCTCAGAGGAAGGTGTCATAGGTCTGGCTATAGGTACAAGGCCCGATTGTGTAGATGAAGAGAAACTCACTATGCTTAAGGAACTTGCAAAGAACTACTTTATATTGATTGAGTATGGTCTGCAATCCATATACGATAAAACTTTAGAATTCATCAACAGGGGCCATGACTTCAATACTTTCTTAAAAGCACTGGATATGACTGTGGGAAGGAATATCCACATTGGTGCCCATATAATACTTGGATTTCCAACAGAGACCCGTGAAGAGATGCTCCACATGGCTAATGTGATATCAGAACTACCTTTAGAATTCCTGAAGATTCACCAGCTTCAGGTTGTAAAGGACACAGTCCTCGAAAAGATATATTCTACCAATCCCTTCCATACTTTCACCTATGAAGAGTATATAGAGCTCCTTGTAGATTTCCTTGAAAGGCTCTCGCCAAATATTGTCCTTCAGAGGCTTTTTGCTGTTGCACCAGATAATCTATTAATTGCACCCCGATGGGATATCCCAAAAAATAAGATTATTAATGATATAATGAATCTCATGAAAAAAAGACAGACCTATCAGGGTAAGGAGTGGTTAGCTTACCAGCTATTACTTTCGCCATCAAATACTGTCAGATAAGATTAAGTATACATAATATACCCATAAGGAGGAGATTTTTATGGATCAACAAAAAGACACCCTGTTTGAAGAATCATTGAAAGGCTATAAGGAAAAGATAGCACCTGTAAATAAAGGGACCCTTATATGGGAAAGGGAACTGATATTTGTTGGTAGAACCCAGAGGGGTTATGAGATTGAATTTGACCCTCATATGGAGTGGGGATGCTCTCCTACAGAGGCACTCCTGCTCAGTCTTGCTGGATGTATGGGTATAGATGTAGTGTCATTCATCCAGAAGATGAAGGGAGAGCTCCGATCATTTAAGATAGAGATAGTGGGTGAAAGGAATTTAACACCTCCCCAGTATTATAAAAAGATTGAAATGATTCTTCACATTTCAGCAAAGAATGTTACGGAAAAACAGATTGCACGGGCCGTTGCCCTCTCCCATGAGAAATACTGTTCTGTCTACCATTCCTTAAGAAAGGACATAGAAGTAAAGGTAGATTATATCCTCGACCTTGAATGATAAACCATGAATATACAGCTGTAGTTGTTATTCCAGCAAGGTATGGCTCCACGAGGTTCCCAGGAAAAGTCTTAGCCCTTCTAAAAGGTAAACCAATTATCCAGTGGGTTTATGATGCTGCTAAAAGCTCAAGGCTTGCTCAGGATGTGATAGTGGCTACGGATGATGAAAGGATATTCAGGTCCATTGTTGAGATTGGTGGAAAGGCAGTAATGACAGATCCTCGCCATGCCTCAGGAACTGACAGAATAGCCGAGGTAGCAAGATCTCTGAAATCTGATATAATTATTAATGTTCAGGGTGATGAACCCCTTATTAAGGGAGACATGATTGACCACACGATAGAACTTCTTAAAGACCCGAGGGCTTTTATAAGTACCCTTGCCAGAAGGATAGAGTCTCCTGAAGAATTAATTAATCCTAATGTGGTTAAGGTTGTCTTTGACAGCGAAGGATTTGCCCTTTATTTTTCTCGTTCAGTCATACCTTATCACAGAGACAAATGGAAAGACCTGAACTCTCTCTTTATTGAAGATGGTATGGAGGTGTATAAACATATAGGTATCTACGGATACAGAAGAGATTCCCTTTTAATGCTCTCCAGCTTGCCTCAATCAAGGCTTGAGAAGATAGAAAAACTTGAACAGTTAAGGGCTCTTGAAAATGGTCTAAAGATAAAGGTAGGTCTCACTCCTTATAACACTATTGGAATTGATACACCTGAAGACCTGAAAATGGCAGAAGAATTAATCGCGAGGTAATAGTTGTGGCTAAATTTATATTCATAACAGGTGGTGTCGTATCCTCCCTCGGGAAGGGAATTGCTGCTGCCTCCATAGGTGCTCTCCTTGAGGCAAAGGGCCTCAAGGTTACTCTCCAAAAGCTCGATCCATATATAAATGTTGACCCTGGCACCCTAAGCCCTTTTCAGCATGGAGAGGTCTTTGTGACAGACGATGGGGCAGAGACAGACCTCGACCTTGGCCATTATGAGAGATTTACCTCTATAAGGACAACCAAAAACAACAACTACACAACTGGCAAGATTTACTACAATGTCATAACAAAGGAAAGAAGGGGCGATTATCTTGGCGATACTGTTCAGGTAGTACCCCATTTAACAGATGAGATTAAAAATTCTATTAAAAGTGTTGAAGATGGAAATGATGTGGTAATAGTTGAGATAGGTGGCACCGTTGGTGATATCGAAAGTCTTCCCTTTCTTGAGGCAATAAGACAGTTCAAATATGATGTTGGAAGGGAGAATGTCCTGTATATCCACCTTACCCTTGTGCCCTATATAAAATCTTCAGGAGAGCTGAAGACAAAACCCACCCAGCATAGTGTTAAGGAACTCAGGGCAATAGGTATCCAGCCCGATATACTTATCTGCAGAACCGATAGACCCCTGCCTCCAGAGGTAAAGAAAAAGATAGCCCTTCACTGCAATCTCGATGGAGACAATGTTATAGCAGGGATTGATTGTGAGACCGTATATGAAGTGCCAATAGTCTTTTACAGTGAGGGATTGCATAAACAGATAACAAGGCTTCTCAGATTACCTGAAAACGAGCCAGACCTCACTAAGTGGTATGAGATTGTAAAGCTTATAAAGGAACCAAAATACGAAGTGACCATAGCTGTTGTTGGCAAATACATAGGACTAAAGGATTCTTACAAAAGTCTTATAGAGGCACTCCAGCATGGTGGCATCGCAAATAACTGCAGGGTGAATCTCCACTGGGTTGACTCAGAAGAGATAGAAGCTCACGGACCTAAGAGATACTTACTTGAAATAGATGGGATACTTGTTCCTGGAGGATTTGGCCACAGGGGCATAGAGGGCAAGATTCAGGCAGTTCGTTTTGCAAGAGAAAAAAAAATACCCTATTTTGGAATATGTCTCGGGATGCAGTGTGCTGTCATAGAGTTTGCAAGGAATGTCTGCGGACTGGAGGCTAATAGCACAGAATTCGACATTCAGACAAAGGCACCTGTCATATATCTAATGACAAGGTGGTATAACTACAAGACAGGAAGATTTGAGGAGAGAAGCTCTCAGTCGGACCTTGGAGGCACTATGAGGCTTGGCTCCTATCCCTGCAGGCTCCTTGAAGGCTCTATTGCCCATAAAGCCTATGGGAAAACTGAGATAGAAGAGAGACACAGGCATAGATACGAATTCAATAATTATTACAGAGAGCTCTTTATGCAGAAGGGCATGATCTTCAGTGGATTAAGTCCTGATGGAGAGCTTGTAGAGATAATAGAGCTCAAAGATCATCCCTGGTTTCTCGGCTGTCAGTTCCACCCTGAATTTAAATCAAGACCCTTAGAACCCCATCCCCTGTTTAAGTCCTTTATAGAGGCATCATTAAAACAGAAGAAAGGGCTCTTTTATGATAACAACTAAGGAGATAAAAATAAACAATATAACAATTGGTGCAAATTCATCCCTTCTATTAATAGCAGGGCCCTGTGTTATAGAAGATGAAGACACAGTCCTTGAGACAGCAAGAAGACTCAAAGAGATATCTGAGAGGCTCCATATCCCTTTGATATTTAAGAGCTCCTATGATAAGGCAAACAGAACATCCCTCAAGGGATTCAGAGGTCCTGGATTAAAAAAGGGACTCAAGATTCTTCAGGCAGTCAAAGAAAAATACGGGCTTCTGATTCTCAGTGATGTCCACTCCGTTGAAGAAGTAAAACCAGCAGCAGAGGTCCTTGATGTCCTTCAGATACCAGCCTTCCTCTGTCGTCAAACAGACCTTATCCTTGAGGCATCAAAGACAGGAAAACCCGTGAACATAAAAAAAGGGCAGTTCCTTGCACCCTGGGATGTAAAGAACATAATAGAAAAATTCACTTCAACAGGGAATGAAAAACTCCTTTTAACAGAAAGAGGCACATCCTTTGGATACAACAACCTCGTTGTTGACATGCGAGGGATTGTGATTATGAGGAGTTTCGGCTATCCTGTTATTTTCGATGCCACCCATAGTGTACAGCTTCCAGGTGGACAGGGAACTTCGTCAGGCGGACAGAGGGAATTTGCATCCTATCTTGCAAAAGCAGCCGTTGCAGTGGGGATAGATGGACTATTTATGGAGGTTCATCCTACACCTGATAAGGCCCTCTGCGATGGCCCGAATATGATTCCTCTCTCAGAGGTTGAGGACCTCCTCACCATACTTTTAAAGATTCAACAAGTAGTAGGAAAATAAGTTATGCATATAATAATTGTTGGAGCTGGGGAGGTTGGGTATCAAATAGCTAAGTTCCTCGCAGCGGAAAATATTGATGTAATAGTAATTGACAAAGACATGGAAAAATTAAAAAGAATCAGCGAGGAACTCGATGTAGCAGTTATTGAAGCTGAAGGTGGAGATCCTACAGCCTTAAAAGAGGCTGGAGCTGATAAGGCTAATATGATTCTTGCTGTTACAAATAGTGACGAAACTAATATGATTGCTTGCCTCTTAGCAAAGGCCATGTTTAATATCCCAAGAAAAATAGCCAGAATAAGAAATCCTGATTATTTCTTTAACAAAGAACTCTTAGGAAAAAACAATCTTGATATAGATCCTGCTATCAATCCCGAATTGGAAGTTGCAAAGGCTATCGTAAGACTTCTTGAGATACCCTTTGCAACCACTGTAGAGGATTTTGAAGATGGCCTTATAAAGGTGATAGGTTTTAAAGTACCAGAAAAAAAATCAATTGTTGGACTGCCCTTAAAAGAACTAAAGTCTAAAATAAATAAAAAATTTCTTGTGGGAATAATTGAACGGGATGAACAGATTTTTATCCCATCAGGAGATAATAAGATTAAAGCTGGTGATATTATCTATATCCCTGTTATTAAAAGTGATATTGATGATACAGCCTCAATCCTTGAGGTTTCTACCAAGCCATCAAAAAGTATAATGATTTTAGGTGGGGGGAGGATTGGATACTATATTGCCTCTTATATGGAACATAAGGCAGATATAAAGATAATTGAGAAAGATGAAGAAAGGTGCAAGCATTTAAGCAAATATCTTGGCAAGTCTCTTATTCTCCACGGAGATGGCACAAATCAGAAACTCCTTATTGAAGAGAATGTCTCTGATATGGATGCTGTTGTTGCTGTTACAAATAATGAGGAGCTTAATATAATGGCCTCTCTTTTAGCAAAGAAACTTGGTGCTAAAAAGACTATAGCGATCGTGAATAGATCAGAGTATATTCCTCTTGCTCATAGTCTTGGCCTTCAGGCTGTATTAAGTCCAAGATTGATAACAGCTAGTACAATCTTAAGGTATGTAAGGAGAGGAGAGGTCCTTTCTCTAACAGCAATCGCAGAAGATAAAGCAGAGATAATGGAAGTTCGAATTAGTGATACTTCATCTATTATCAATAGAACATTAAAAGATGCAAGATTGCCAAAGGAAGCTATAATCGGAGCTATTATAAGAGGGGGGAAAATAATTATACCTTCAGGCTCTGATATGATATTAAAAAATGACAAATTAATTATTTTTGCCTTAAGGGAATCAATCAAAGATTTAGAAAAACTCTTGACATGAATTATAAATTAATCCTGAATATAATTAGCATTGTCCTCATCATTACATCCTTATTCATGCTTTTACCTATTGGAGTATCTCTACTATATAAACAGCAGGATATCTTGCCTCTTATTCAATCCTTTCTTATTATCTTATCCACTGGACTTCTTTTGAACTTTATAACACGCTCACAAAAAAAAGAAGAATTGAAGCATAGGGAAGCCTTTATGATTGTAACTTCAAGCTGGATTTGTGTAGCCTTTTTTGGTGCCCTTCCATATTTACTTTCGGGATCTTTCAGCTCTTTTACCGATGCCTATTTCGAATCGATGGCGGGATTTACAACCACAGGAGCTTCTGTAGTAACAGAAATAGAAGCACTTCCAATGGGGATACTTTTCTGGAGAAGTCTAACGCAATGGATAGGTGGTATGGGCATAATACTCTTTGCTTTGGCTGTACTACCCATGCTGGGTACAGGAGGAATGCAATTATTCAAAGCAGAAGTACCTGAAATACGGATAGATAAATTAAAACCTCGAATCATTGATACAGCAAAGTCCCTTTGGTACATATATGTAGGTTTTACAGGCATTCTGATAGGACTTTATTTAATAGGTGGCATGTCTCTTTACGATGCCGTATGCCATGCCTTTACAACAATAGCTACTGGTGGTTTTTCTACAAAAAATTCAAGTATAGCCCATTTTGAACGCTCCTTTATTGAATACACAACAAGCATCTTTATGTTTATTTCAGGTATTAATTACTCTCTTTATTTTTATTTACTAAGAGGAGATACATCAAGATTGTGGAAAAGCAATGAATTCAGGTTTTATCTCACTGTAACTGTAATTGCTATCATAGGAGTGACCTTTAGTATCTGGAGATCTTCTTATGACTCATTCTCCGATGCCCTACGTTATGGCCTCTTTCAGGTTATGTCTATTATAACTACTACGGGTTTTACTACAGCTGATTATGAAAAGTGGCCATCCTTTGCTCAGGCAACACTTGTAGTATTAATGTTTTTTGGTGGAATGATAGGCTCAACAAGTGGTGGTATAAAACAGGTAAGGATGCTATTAATGCTTAAACAGGGATATAGAGAAATGTATCAGTTGATTCATCCCAGTGCAATAACATCCCTCAAGCTTGATGACAAGATCCTTACTAAGGAGATTCTCGGTAGTATCTGGGGTTTTGTTTTTCTTTTTATATTCATATGTGCCATAGCAACTATTGGAGTGGCAGCCACTGGTATGGATATAATTACATCTGCCTCAACAGTAATATCAGCCATGTGTAATGTAGGTCCTGCCCTTGGAGAAGCAGGTCCTGCTGAAAATTATGCATCAATGCCATTGGTAGCAAAATGGATTATAATTTTTTGCATGTTAGCAGGAAGGCTTGAGATCTACACTGTACTCATATTACTAGTTCCTCAATTCTGGAAGAAATGAAAAACCAAGAGGCAGGGCAATGCCCTGCCTCTTGGGGGATTTACTTCACTTCCACCTTTATCTCCTTTGGTTTTGCCTCTTCCTTCTTTGGAAGGACAATCTCGAGGATACCGTTTTTGAATGTGGCCTTTGCCTTTTCAGAGTCAACCTCCACAGGAAGGGCGATTGTCCTGGCAAAGCTTCCATAGCTTATCTCTCTTGCATAATAGTCTTCTTCCTTTACCTCTTCGTCCTTCTTTATCTCACCTTTAATGGTGAGGGTGTCCTTTGTAATAGTAATATCTATATTGTCCTTTTCTACACCTGGAAGCTCTGCCTTAACAACAACCTCACCCTTTTTATCGTATACATCTATATTTGGTACAACCATACCCTCTCTGCTCCACCAGCGACGCCTTCTTCTTGGGAATGGCTCGAAGAATTCCTCGAACATCCTCTCGATGTCCTTCCTCATATCCTCAAGCTCCTTAAAAGGTGACCATTTTACGATGGACATAGTTATACCTCCTTTTTTTGCCTGAGGCCTTAAAGCCTCTGGCAGTTTAAGGAAGCCAAAGGCTTCCTGACTTAACTGTTACCTTGCCACCAATTGTTATGTTGTGACGAATTCAGCCTCCACAATCTTTCTGAACCGGACCTCTCCACCTTCATAATCCACCTCCACAGTATCACCCTCGACAAAGGTCCTGTCAAGGAGTTTCATGGCGAGGGGGTTCAGCACCTCCCTCTGTATAAGCCTCTTAAGGGGCCTTGCTCCATAAACAGGGTCGTATCCCTTCTCGGCAAGGTATTCTTTAGCCCTCTCTGTGAGTACAATGTCAATGTGTTTGTCCTTGAGGTACTTCTTCATCCTCTTTATCTGGATTTCAACTATCTCCTTCAGCATTTCTGGTGTAAGAGGGTTGAAGATTATTATTTCATCAACCCTGTTAAGGAATTCGGGTCTGAAGAAGGCCTTAAGGTCTTCCATAACCTTCTCCTTGAGCTCTGTCTCATTGTCTCCGCCCCAGTAAACCCTCGGCCTCCTCTGTCTCTCCTCTATGATCTGCTGTATGTGGGTACTTCCAATGTTTGATGTCATGATTACTACGGTATTTCTGAAATCAACAGTCCTTCCATGACCATCTGTAAGCCTTCCATCATCAAGAAGCTGTAGTAGCAGGTTAAAGACCTCTGGATGGGCCTTCTCGACCTCATCAAATAGTATTACTGAATAAGGTCTTCTTCTAACAGCCTCTGTAAGCTGACCACCCTCTTCATAACCAACATAACCTGGAGGTGCGCCAATCAGCCTTGAAACAGTATGCCTCTCCTGATACTCAGACATGTCTATCCTTATAAGGTTATTCTCATCATCAAAAAGGAATTCAGCAAGGGCCCTCGCAAGTTCTGTCTTTCCTACACCCGTTGGTCCAAGGAATATAAAGGAACCTATCGGTCTATTGGGATCCTGGACACCAGCCCTTGCCCTTCTTACAGCATTCGCCACTGCCTGAATAGCCTCATCCTGACCAACAACCCTCTGCCTCAGCCTCTCCTCCATGTGAAGTAACTTCTGCACCTCTGTCTCGAGCATCCTGCTTACAGGAATACCTGTCCACCTGGAGACAACCTCTGCCACATCCTCTTCATCAACCTCTTCCTTAAGCATCTTTCTTCTGGACTGGATATCCCTCAGTCTCTGGTTTTCCCTCTCAAGTTCCTTCTGAAGCTCAATGAGTCTGCCATATCTTAATTCAGCAGCCCTTGTAAGGTCACCCTCTCTCTCTGCCTTCTGGGATTCAAATCTCGTCCTTTCTATCTCCTCTTTTAAGCTCCTTATCTTAAGGATAACCTCCTTTTCCTGCATCCACTGTGCCTTAAGCTCATCCCTCTTTGAGGTGAGTTCGGCAATCTCTTTGTTAAGCCTCTCAAGCATCTCCTGGGCATTCTTTGAATCATCCTTCATCACTGCCTGTTTTTCTATCTCGAGCTGACGAATCCTCCGCTCTACCTCATCAAGTTCAGCAGGCATGCTGTCAATCTCCATCCTCAGTTTTGCTGCAGCCTCGTCAATGAGGTCAATGGCCTTGTCTGGAAGAAATCTATCCGTTATATATCTATGGGAAAGCTGGGCAGCAGCAATAATTGCTGAATCCTTTATCCTCACTCCATGATGAACCTCATACCTCTCCTTGAGACCCCTCAGAATGGATATAGTATCTTCCACAGAAGGTTCCTTCACATAAACAGGCTGGAACCTCCTTTCAAGGGCTGGGTCTTTCTCTATGTGCTTTCTGTATTCATCAAGAGTCGTTGCACCAATACACCTGAGTTCTCCCCTTGCAAGGGCAGGCTTGAGCATATTGGAGGCATCTATGGCTCCTTCAGCAGCACCAGCACCTACAATGGTATGGAGCTCATCAATGAAGAGGATAATCCTTCCCTCTGATTCCTCTATCTCCTTAAGAAGGGCCTTAAGCCTCTCTTCGAATTCACCCCTGTATTTTGAGCCTGCTACAAGGGCACCCATGTCGAGGGCAATAACCCTCTTATCCCTAAGGGTCTCAGGCACATCACCTGCTACTATCCTTTGGGCAAGACCCTCCACAATAGCGGTCTTACCAACACCGGGCTCACCAATAAGGACTGGATTGTTCTTCGTCCTTCTTGAAAGAACCTGTATAACCCTTCTTATCTCTTCATCCCTTCCAATAACAGGATCGAGTTTGCCCCTTCGGGCAAGTTCTGTGAGGTCGCGGCTGTACCTCTGAAGGGCCTGATATTTCTCTTCTGGATTCGGGTCTGTTACCCTGTGAACACCCCTTATTTGTTTTATAGTGTTAATAACCTTATCCTTTGAGGCGCCATATCTTTCGAGGATCCTTGCTGACGGACCTCCTTCCTCAAGTATAGCCATAAGGAGATGCTCTACGCTCACATACTCATCCTGAAGGTGCTGGGCAGTCTCAAAGGCCTTTTCAAAGACTGCCTTAAGCCTCGGTGATACATAAACCTGACCAAGGGGTGTAGCTCCGGAAACCTTCGGGAATTTATCTATCTCCCTGTCAAGGTCCTTCTCTATAGCCTTTATGTCAGCACCAGCCATTGAAAGGACACGATAAACAATACCTTCACTATCTTTTAGAAGAGCCTTCGTAAGATGCTCCACCTGGAGTTCCTGATTTCCGTGCTGATCAGCAATCCTCTGGGCGTTCTCAAGGGCCTCCTGTGACTTTATTGTTAATCTGTCAAGTCTCATTTTACTACTCCATTAATAATTTTTCCATTTTGTTTTTAAATCTACTTCTCGTATCATCATCTAAATAGAGCATCATCTCCTCCATAAGTTCCTGGAGGTGCGTGAGCCTTTTCCTTAACCTCAGGATAATATCCACACCTGCCTTATTAACACCAAACTCCCTTGTGAGTCTCAGGATTAAGTGAAGACGCTCGATGTCTTCATCAGAATAATATCTAAATCTATTAAGCCTTTTAGGTACAATAAGTCCTTCCCTCTCGTAGAGCCTCAGGGTCTGGGGATGCACATTGAGCATCTCAGCAACAACCCTTATCATGTATAGAGGCCTTCTTCTATCACGCATTATTTCACCTCCAGAATCATCTCTTCATTTTAGACCTCGGGTTTTCTGGATAAAGGGCGCTCAGCCTCTTTATGAGTTCCTCTGCCTCCTTAGAAAGCCTCTCAGGGACAACTATCTTTATAATTGCATAAAGGTCTCCATGACCGCCATGACCTGCTGGCATGCCCTTACCCTTTAATTTAAATTTCTGTCCACCCTGTGTGCCAGCTGGAAGATTCATAAGGGCTACTCCATCAAGTGTTGGAACCTCTATCTTTGCGCCAAGAGCAGCCTCAGGAAATGTAACAGGAACCTCTACATAAAGGTCTTTACCCTCCCTCTTAAATAAAGGATGAGGTGCCACTTTCACTTCTATGTATAAGTCCCCTGATGGGCCACCATATTCACCAGCCTCACCCATACCTCTCACCCTTACTCTCTGGCCATCCTCAACTCCCTGAGGTATCCTCACATTTACAGACTCTGTAGTGGTGACCCTGCCAGACCCTCTACAGGCTGAACATACCTTTGTTACCTTCTGCCCCGCACCTCTACAGACTGGACAGGTCTGCCTGAATGTAAAAAATCCTCTTGAGCTACCAACTGTACCACTCCCCTTGCAGGTAGGACATGCCTCCAATGCCTCTGCACCAGTGCCTCCACATCTTGAACAATTTACATGTCTTGTAAGTGTTATTGGTTTTGTAACCCCTCTATAAGCATCCTCAAGGGTTATTTCTACCTGGGTGACAATATCACTACCCCTTCTGGGGGTGGTGCCTCTTCTTCCGAAGAAATCCTCAAAGATATCGCCAAAACCAAAGTCAAATATATCAGCAAAGTCAGGCCTGCTGAAGTCAAAGCCAGTAAAGTCAAAGGTCTCGCCTCTGTCGTACTGCTTTCTTTTCTCAGGGTCACCAAGGACAGAATAAGCCTCGTTTATTTCTTTAAATTTTTCTTCTGCCTCCTTATTGCCAGGATTAAGGTCAGGATGATACTTCCTGGCAAGCCTCCTGTAGGCCCTTTTTATCTCCTCATCAGAGGCATTCCTGTCAACGCCAAGAATCTTATAATAATCCTTAGTACCAACCATATCACATCTCCTGTAATTATTTTATTATATCATTTGATATGAATCATGTCAACATATTTAAAAAATCTTTCAAATTCAATCCATTATAGACAATGATGGAAAGATGGCCCGACTAAAGCCTTGCCATTGCGGACTTTACAGTGTTCTCTAAAAGCATGGCTATAGTTACAGGACCAACGCCTCCTGGAACAGGTGTAATGAATGAGGCCTTTTTTGCAACATTCTCAAAATCTACATCTCCACAGACCCTTCCATCAGGAAGGACATTTATTCCTATATCCACAACAACAGCACCTTCCTTCACCATGTCTTCTGTAACAAGACCAGGCCTTCCAGCTGCAACGCAAAGTATATCTGCCTGTCTTGTAATATCCTTAAGGGCATAAGTCTTTTTATGACATACCGTAACAGTAGCCTCCTTTGCAAGGAGCATTAGGGAAAGGGGTTTACCAACAGCAAGGCTCTTACCAATTACAACAGCATGTCTTCCTTCTATGGGGATATTATAATGTTCAAGGAGCCTTATAACACCAAAGGGCGTACAGGGCAAAAATCCAAACTGTTTTGCAAGACCAGGGTCAAAACCCTCTTTATAAAGCTGGAATGTTGATTCCTCAGCAGCAAACTTACCAATGGCAACAGAGCCAAGACCATCAACATCCTTTTCTGGAATTATGGAATTAACAAGTTTTCTTGAATTTAATCTTCTCGGTATAGGGAAAAATACTAGAAGACCGTGAATCCTTTCATCATTATTTATAGCCTGAACGGTATTGAGCAATTCATTCATGCTTACATTATCAGAAAATCTGAACTCATAAGGCACAATCCCGGTTTCATTACAGGCCTTAAGGGTTGCTCTAAGATACTGCTCGCTTGAGGGATTCTCTCCAACAAGTAAAAGACTAAGCCCTACCTTTATACCTTCTTCTCCAATTTTTAAAACATCTTCCTTTACCCTCTCTTTTATCTTATTAGCCAGTGTTCTGCCTTCCATAATAATTGCCATAAATCCTCCTCAACCAACAAGTGTGACATCCTTAACAGCCTTTGCTACTACATACACTTTTATATTATTACTCTTATCATCTGTGGGAAGAAGTAAAAATCCGTTCTTTTTGCCTTGCTCGAGGAAGAACCCCTTCTGCCACGGGATCTCTCCCTCAATATAACCTGTCATTGCCTCACCATCCTTAAATTTAACAAAGACCCTCTTAAGTCTTATGCCCGAAATGGAAAAGGCCTTTCTTTCACTATACTCAGGGTCTCCCTCAAAGGTCTTTACGAAAAATATGGCCTTCAATCTATCTATGGGTACAACCTCTTTTTCACCCGTAATCTTCTTTATTTCAACAATGTCATCAAAAGGTGTAAAATTCTCCACATAGCCCTTGAGTGTTGAGCCATCCATAAATCTTAATACGACCTTCTCCATAACCTACCCTAATATAAACTACCAGACTCCAAATATGCTGTCAACTTGATAACCTGATTTTAATGTATAATTAATTATGCGCCTGTAGCTCAGCGGATAGAGCATCGGCCTCCGGAGCCGAGGGTCGGAGGTTCAAATCCTCTCAGGCGCGCCAAAGCCCCTTCGAGGGACTTAAATACAATCATGTCAATCTTATCGATCAGCTCCTTGAAAAGTCCTCCATAATGTTTGGTCTTTCCAAAGAGTTCGCTCCTTAATTGCTGAACCTCCCTGTTACCAGAGTTTTTGTAATTTATTATCCCTTTCTGCATCTCCAGTCTCTCAAGTATAAGAAGCCTTATAGCTTTTATTTTAAAGGTTTGTACAAGATGAAGAAGTTCGATGAGCTCTTCTCCCTCTGTCTGATGATGCGCACTCATCTCCTTGAGCATATTGTAGAGTGTGCAATATTCAAGGCCTCTCACACCACGCCTCCATTGAAGAAGCACGGGAGTCCTCCAGAACCAGAGGAGATTTCTGAGCCCAAAATCTATTATTTCCTCGACCTCCTTCAGGAGAATTAAGGCTGAAGGCTGAACTCCGTCAATCAAACTGTTACTTTGCCACCACTCATCTGTCACACTAAGGTCTTCTGCTCTGTCCTTCTGTCCCTCTGCCTCTCCTAAGTAATGCCATATATTTTTCAAGACCTCAGCACCATTTTTATCATCAGGTGTATCAAAATGGATAAGGCTTAATATGACCTTGCCTTCACCATACTTACCTTCAACAACGGCTGGTTCATTAATAAGCCTGCGGGGGTCAAGATTTATGCCATAAATCTCTTCAAGTTCCTTCCAGTTGCCAATCCTGTCCACATCACCAACATTTAAGTCTGAACTGAAGGCATCTGGAAGGGCCTCGCCAAAAGTTGCGATAACCCTTATACTCCTGTCAAGAACAACAAATTGAGAGGGCCACCAGGCATGGAAAACAGGCTGAAGGCTTACTGTTACCTCGCCACCTGAGGCTGAAGGCTGAAGAGATGAAAAAATTGGATGCTCTGAGAGATTTACATATATCCTTCCGCTGAAACTTGGTACCCTCTCTTTTGTTGGCTTTCTCTTTATATTTAAAAGGCCAATTCCATCAAGGGTTGCAAGGCCAGCACCACCACAAAGGCCAAAATAGTTCCCACCCCTTTTTACAAATTCCCTTATCTCCTCAATACCTCTTTCACCAAGGGCCTTTAATTTATTCGATGCCCAGCCACCCGGGACAAAGAGCATCCTATACCTATCAAGACAACCCTGCCTTATATCCTCTGCCCTTATGGGGTCAAAAGGGAGGCTCAAGGCCCTCAAGCTCTTATAAGCCATCAATCCCCACAGATGGGATTCATCCCAGAGAAAGGCTACATTATTTGAATTTCCTCTCATATCCCCTTGGTGTGCTCATCCATCCGTTCCAGACATATGTGGAGGAGTTTCCTATAATCACTGTTGTCTGCATATCAATCTCTTCAAAAGGTATATCCTTCAGGGTGGAGATAATAA
>Ga0197142_1000476_pt1 | contig 36857 bp, 39 predicted proteins | sample GBS60_MetaG_FD_148614 | JGI IMG/M metagenome (GOLD analysis project Ga0197142, IMG submission 148614) | Sediment microbial communities from Great Boiling Springs, Gerlach, Nevada, United States - GBS 60_MetaG | ecosystem: Environmental > Aquatic > Thermal springs > Hot (42-90C) > Sediment...
ATACGTCAGGCCTCCAGGAAGTTGCATAAAGCCGCGGAAGCGACTATCTTGATTCATTCCCCAGCTTCCTGAAATAAGACGCGTAGAGGGGGGCCGTGGATAACTAGAGAAGACCGTTCCACAACCGCCAGAAACTGGCGCTTAATTCGGCGCAAGGCGATGCAAACCGCCAGCCCATAGACACGATGAAAACCCAACAGAGCAACGAGAGAAGCCGGCAAGATAATCAGACGCGGCCAGGCCGTAGCCACCCCCTCAGCGGCTTCCACGGCTGGCCGCAATAAAGCCCCAACGCCATCTTCCAGCCCCCCGCCCCCAGGGGCGCGCAACGCCTTGGGACATCTGCGGCGGGGTCTGCAAGGCGCCTCTCAGGCGCGTATAATTTTGAGGCGGCGTGCACCGGAGGGAGGGACCACGCCCGGCGGAGGCGGCAACCTATGCTTGGCGGCGGAGGTTACGTCGATAGCCCGACCGTAGTCCAGGCTGACACATCAAAGAAGACGGAGACAACGCCGACCTCCTCTCCGCCTAAAGGGCGGCCGCGTCCGCCGCCGCGTCGGCTTCGGCCGCTTCGTTGATGCCAGAAGAGGTTAGAAGACTGCATAAGAGAGCTTCCACGCCGGGCTTAGCGGCGTATGAGGCCCGAGGCATGGCGTGGCGGCGGATCCCCGGAGGGCACCCTCTAACCCTCTGTCTCCAGTTCGAGCCCCCTCTCCGCGCGTCTCGAAACGCGGGCCCTGGACCGCCCTTTTCTTCGTGAAGAGCTGCGCCGTAATCCACGCCGTAGGCGTGCCCTGCGAGCGCCCCTCTTTACAAGCGCAGAGCGCCCAGGCTCGGCTCGCCTATAGAAAACGACTGCGGCGGAGACGGCGCGTCTAGGGCGTTGATCTCCAGACGCGGCGCCTTCTACTGTTATCAACCTCATGCACGTCTGGGAGACGTGAAGAGCTATAAAACGCCTTGAAATACCGCCTGAAAATCGCCGCCTCCCATGCCTACGGCGATGAGCCGCGTAGATCCGCTAGACTGGTAGAGCATCGTCTTACTCCAGGAACGCTCCAGGGCTGTTGCTGAAAGTGCTAGTGAGAGGCTTTGATAAGCTTCTCCGCCTCTCTGACCATCTTCTCCACGTCCGGCGCCCTCTCTCTTACCGCGTCTGCGTCCAGCCTAGCCTCGTGGAACCCCCAGACGTGCAAGAGCCACGCGGAGTCCCAAGACCGTCTAAACCACTCGCCGAGTTTTTTAGCTATTGCTCTGGCTGACCTGTCCAGATCCGTCGCGGTCCACCTCCCGCGCTCCTCTACTCTCTTGAGTATGTCGCTTAGCTGAAAGCTGACTGCAAGCGCCTTGACTGCCTCCTCAGCCGCCTTGTACAGCTTCTCTGACGCCTGCACCGGATCTCTGTCTATCAACGCCCTCCCCTCCTCCAGGTATTTCACGGCGAGCTCTAAGTGGGCAACGGCCGCAGTCTCTGGATCTAAGTTAAGCGCTCTCACGAGGAGATCCACAACGTAACTCTCAACGTCGAGCCCCCTCTCTGCGAGTCTCTCTGCAATAGCCCTGGGGATAGACACGCTGACTGCCACGCGTGCAGTGGAGTCTATAAATAAATGCCTTATGGCTCAAAGCACGCCACCGGCCGCCTTCGTTGCTCTGCTCTAACCACCGAACACGGCTTGCCTTATTTAAAAGCGCGGATGCTCACCACTCAACAGAGCGTCAGAAGACTCGGCCCACTAGAGCCGCCATATTTCCCGCATAAGTCCGCGTCACGAGAAGCGGCGGCGATAGGTCCGCAGAGGAGGACGGGCTCCCCCCTTTAACTCCACGTCTCTCGGAGAGACCTGGCGGCGCAACCAACTCCGTAGCCTCCGACGGCAGCCAACCCTGTGCCTATGAAGATTAACCCCCATCTCCAGCCCAGCGAGACGCCCACTCCGTACATCTAGAGCGTAAATCACAGACTTTTCCACACCCCCCTTTAACTCCCGCCGCCCCGCGGGGCTCGGGGTCCCGGGACGTCGGCGACCTCCCGGGAAGGGTCTGCGGCGGGGTTGCGTACGCCCGCGGGGACCGGTCCGGGCGCGTGGGCGGACGGCTACGCCTTCCCTGTCCGCGTTTTTCAGGGGGTTTAAATAGATCCGGTTGCCCCCCTGGCGTCTCAGTTACGACCTTGCCGCGGAGCCGCAACCCTACACGCTACGAGGTATAACGCAAAGACTAGCCACGTTGTCATGGACATAATCAACCTAGCACTCGTCGCCTTTATCAGGCGATCAGGCTGGGTGGCAAGGCTACCACAGGTCACATAGCCGGGGATAGCTAGCATCATCGAATATCAGTGATAGAAGCTACAGGAACACAATGTCTTCTATCGTTGCAAGAGTTCAACCGCTCATCCCTATCTTAATATAAAACGACACTGTTAAAAAGATCCGTTGCCTATCTTAACGTGAGAATTATGAGAGGCTTGGTATTCACCATAACACAAATTGGTTTAAGATATGCAGTTAGAGAAGCTGTTAGACGCGTATTAAAGATACCTTAATTCATATAATAACATTGTGATTAAGGATAGCGCGACGTTTCGCGCGGTGCGGAACTTGTCTGCGCAAGGCACAGTGTGGGCGGACGGCGGCTTCTATTATTTTCAAAACAAACTAGGCATATTTGCGGCGCCAGATCTTCACATGTTGAAGGTCTTTCTGGAAGACCTTGAGATGATATATGGCGCCTTGGACGTCGAAGGCAGGGCGGTGGCCGACGTAGGGGCGTACCTCGGCGAAACTGCCGTCTTCTTTGCCAAGAGAGGCGCCAGATACGTCTACGCCTATGAGCCCGTATTTCATACATATACGGAGTATAACTTACGTCTCAACAACGTAAAAAACGCCACGGTACACCCCTACGGTCTGTGGGTGGAAGACGGTGAGCTGTCTATCACCCCGGCGGGTCTATCTACCGGCTTGACGCACGGCACGTTGAAAATTCAGGTGAAGCCCCTGGCAGATGCCCTCAACAACGTCAACGTGGTGAAAATGGACTGCGAAGGATGCGAATGGGCGCTGATCGCAGTTCCGTGTGAAGTCATCAGACGCGCCGAGGAGTATGTCGTGGAAGTACACGGGCCTGAACCACAGCTTATCAGGAGGATGGAGAAATGTGGGTTCAAGCCCAAGCTTGTGTCTAGGCCGGCGCCCCTGGTCTCAGTCTGGCGCTTCAGTTTATAAACCATCTTTTCTCTAGATACCATGAAGATCGTGCTCTCTATGGTCACGAAGAACGGCGCGGAGAAGGTCGGCAGAGACTTCGCAGATGTGTGGATTTCCTCGCTACAGGTGCCCTACGACTTGATCATACTTATCGACGACTCAGACAACGACAAGACGCGAAAGTTCGTCGAAAAGTTCGCAGATGAACACAACAAAGAACTCCTGGTAGAAAGGAGTAGGTTATACGGCTGGCATAAACCAACACGTGCCACCGCAAGGCAGACAGCTCTCGACATATTTTTCCAAACTACAGATGCAGAATGGCTTTTCTTCTTGGATGACGATGTAATTCTTAAAGACGGCTGGTGGGAAGAGGCAAGAAGATATGTCGCCGAGGAGAGGGTGGGATTGATCTGGGGCGTGGACCTCACCGAGAGATGGGAAAAGCGGCAGAGATACTTCCAAGCCCGTAAAGTCGATCCCGTTGAGTATGCTATACGTAACTTTTCAGCGAGAGGGGGGCTCCACGATACGTTGCTCAGGCGCGAAGCAATAGAAAACATAGCCTTGCCTCCGTGGCTGAACGTCTACGAGGATGCTTGGGTTAAACGTTTTGTTGAGTGCAGTGGATATGAGTGGCGGATAGTCAAAACAGGCGCCTTGCACCTCCGAAGCGACTGGCAAACAGGCTATACCCCTTCAGACAAGGAGCTTTTTACATACGCAGACGCAATACTCCGGCTCCATCCAGCCTCCCTCACCTCGTTGCTAAAGACGGCCTTCGGCCTGCCAGCGTATTTATATTACGGGTGGCGCTCTGGAAACAACGGCTTAGAGATTTGGAAAGCAAGGGTTTCCTACCGCTATCAACTCCTCAAGGCGCGGCGCAGATGCCGCGTTCAGCCCTGCAAAACTGTATTAGAGTACCGTCACAATAGGGAAATTATTGATAGTTGCGTAAGGCATATATTCCAAGCACGTAACAGACACAGTTAAGATAGCACCGAAATCGGTATTATGAGGTCGGTAGTTTCACATCACTATTGGGGCTCGCCGGGCGGTGGTCAGCTTGTATGTGCGTCTGTGACACTAGCCCTAGGAGAGTTGGGTTACAGACCAGTTTTAGCAGGCACCTTCAAGTTTAACCCTTCACTATATTTGGAGTGGTATGGTATAGATCTAACAAAGTACGAGACAATCACTCTCCCCTTTAGTGCCAAAGCCTTTGGGCTTTGGAGCCGGCTGTTTGTGTGGTATCCTACGCGGAAGGCGATCAGGAGATACAGGCCAGGGATGGTATTTCTTGATGAGGTAACTTACAAGCCGCTTCTGAGACGCAAGATGTTCCGCCTTATTGAGTACATACACTTCCCCTACGAAGTTGCTATTGACCCCAGGTTTAGGGGCACTGGGCTGGCTTACGGAGAGGATCCCTATATCACAGAGCGTTACGGCAGGTTTCCGCTGAGTTTGTATTGGAAGGTGTATACCTGGCTTCTGCCTAGGTATATGCGCGAGAACCCGTTTCATGCGGCTGACGTTGTTTTTGCGAATTCGCGGTGGACTGCGTCTGTGGCTAAGATGGTATACGGCGAGGAGCCTTGGGTCTTAAACCCGCCGCTTCCTCCGAACGTGGAGGTTGTGGAAAGGCCGAGGGCTTTCGACGAAAGGGAGCCCGTTGTTGTCATGTTGGGACGTTTCTCACAGGAGAAGCGGTATCACTGGGTGGTGAGGGAGGTGGCTCCGCGGTTGAGAAGAGAGGTGTCTACGGCTCGGCTTGTGATTTTCGGCGGCGCGGCTACGCCGACGCTCCAGGCGTATTACCGCAGGGTGTGGAGGCTGGCTGTGGAGGCTGGACTTAAGGTGGCAGACAGCCTAAGTGCGGAAGCCGATATTTACCTCATCGCGAATGCTCCGCGCAGGTTGATAAACGAGGTGATAGATGGGGCGAGGGCTTTTCTGCACGCGACTATCAACGAGCACTGGGGCATAGCGGTGGCGGAGGCCATGGCGCGAGGGCTTCCAGTGGTTGTGCATAAATCAGGCGGCACTTGGACCGACTTGGCCGAGGAGGGGAGATACGGCCTTGGCTACGAGACCGCGGAGGAGGCGGTGGAGGCTTTGGCGAAACTCCTTACGCAAGACGCTAAGTTTAACACAGTTGAGAAGGCTGTGGAACTGACTTATCCAAAGTTCCTAGAGAGATTTGCCAAGACACTCGGGTTATGATTCTTGCCACGTATCTACCAATTTTCAGAGCTCACGAACTCCATATATTCCGTAAGAATATCGAAATGCTACAGCCAGACCAAGTAGTGGTTTGCGTTGACTACTTCTTCAATGAGAAACAACACGAGATGTTGCGGCCCTATCTCCCACCCGGAGCCTCCCTCATTGTTGGTAACTGGCGGAACCGCACCTCTTGTCTGCTAAGGCTTGTGAAGATAATTGCCGGGGAGGGAGATGGCGTAGTTGTGGACTCTGACGTGATTCTTTCTAGGGAGTTTATAGATATTGATAGAGAGCTTGAGTTGCCGATTTATCACGTCGCCGACAGCGCTTGGCGACACGCAAGAGTGGTAAGGGTGGAAAGGAGAGGTGATCTAGACGTGTATTACTGGAGGCTCAAGGCGTTGTGGAGTAGGTACATGCAGGTGTTTGTAGGCCCTAAACATGCTATTCGTATTAAGAGAAAGCTCCATCTTCAAGTCGAACCTGTGTTAGACGTAGTTGAATCTATGGATCCTCTCCTCGCCTCTTTAATCGCCGACGAGACGACACTCGGCGTGGTATATGACAAGGCGGGTATTGAGGAGGTGCCGTTTGTAGTTGCAAGTATTCATCATTTGCATGACAGTTATCCTAAGGCGCCAGTAGATAAGGCATTACGGCGAAGGCTCTACGCCAAGGCCCTCTTCACGTTTTTTAGAAGATTGGGGTATTGGCAACCAGCGTTACGGTATCTAGCCACATATCTAGTTTTGACGCTCCGCGGCGGCTGACGCCTAGCTTTCGACATGTCCCAAGCCGTCATCAGCAATTAACAGTTTACAAAATTCCCAACCCGAAAAATTTCATACATGGCAACCGTAGAGGGGTTGAATCATGATATGGAGGTGGCTTCTCGACTACATGGCTTCACACTAACGCTGATAGCTAATAAAGATCCAAAGCGGAAAGAGATGGCGCCATGGCTTGATGAGATTAATGCAGAACCGCAAGCGGGCACATGTAGGCTCTTCGAGGCAGGTCGCTACACAGGCATCCGTCTCGGCTTGGCGAATGTTGGAGGTCAATTATTCATACATTACGACAACTGTGGAGATAGGCATACGGACCCCTTTGCGGCGATCCACGACTTATGGTCGCTGTGTAATGCGCTGGCTATACGGCGGGGTTTCCCTGAGGTTACCTAGTGATCTCCCCTAAGTCGGAGAGCGGAGAGGTGATGGAATGGATGGACAAGAAGGTGAATAGTCGAGCGATGTGAACCCTAGCCGCCTCTCAGCCTTCTTATTAATATGGAGAGAGCATCTCTTGTGGGTTGGGAGAGGGTTGCGAAGAATCCCAGTGATGTTGCGGCGAGGGTTGCGGCGTTGGGGAGGTACGTCAATATTGTCTCCACAGCACTACCTTTTACATATGGGAGGAGGGGAAGGGGAGCGGCGTAGATCAGGACCAGAGCCGCGGCGGCGGGCAGGTAAAGTTTCGTCAGTAGCGGTAGGTAGCGCCGTCCTAAGAGCCTTAGTCTGTAGGCGGTTGCTAAGGAGGTGGAGATCACGTATGCGACAACCATGCCTGGCGCGCCGTATGTCTTGGCGAGGAGGTAGATAAGCGTTATCGCCAGCGGCGCTATCGCGATGTCAAACATAAGCGCCTTCGCCGGCTTGTCTCTAAGCGTGAAGATAACTTTCTCCTCGTGGCCCCTCAGCGTTGTGTCTACATGAAGCAGGATCCCAGACGCGAGGACCGCGACGCCGTTTAGCCACACAGCCTCCGTCAGCTGGGCGCTCCCGAGCTCCGATGGCCGCAGAACGGCTATGTACCACTCTGGGCTCTTCGCCATTATAGCGGCCGCGACTAGGTATAGGTAAAGCAAGACGGCTCCGTCCAGAAGCGCCCTCCTGAGCTTGTTGCTCTCTGTGAGGAGCGAGCCGTACATCAAAGGCACTATTGCCAGCGCTGGATATACTGACTTAGCAATCTGAAACAAGATGAAGCTGTATGAAAGCAGGAGGTCTCCGCCGGCCATAAACACAGCGTATGTGCCAAGACCCCCCACCAGCGCGGAGAGTATAGAAAGCGTCTGATACGGGGCGCCGCGGATTAGCTCCCTCAACGCCGAGAGGACTCCGGACATCTTTGGCTTAGTTAATTTCGCAAGAGCCGTGGGTAGAGACATGGCCACGTTTATCAACAACACGGTGGCGACTGTGGGGTTGAGCCTAACGGCGAAGGCCCCGGCGAGCTTCACCGTCTGGCTCACGTAGCCCAACACGGCCAACGCCCTCTGTCGGTGCACGGAAAGGTAGGCGCCCGCTGGCCACGCGGAAAGTACGAGAAGCACCAGACCTATCGCTAGAACCGCAACGTCGAGCTTGCCGTATGTGGCCATGTAAACCAGTAGGGAGGTCCAGGCCAGAAGAGACGTCAAGAGACCGGCGCCGGCCAGCTCAGAGAGGCGCTCCGGCTCTTTTGCCAACACGCGTGGGTACCAGGTGGTGACGTAGCCGAGGACAGATAGGGCAATGGCGTATCCCGCGTTGAAGACCGTCAACACTGCAAGCTCCTCTGTGGGTAGCCGCCTCGTCACCGCCAACGTGTAGACGACAGAAACGACAAGAGCGTAGACGCCGCCAAGCACCGCAAGTAGCCTAGCCCCCAGCCTAGCCATCGCGACCACGCCTCCACATGTATTTAACAGGTCGCGCCGCCGGCTATTACACCACCACTGGCACGTTTGCCCTTCTGAGCAGCTCTCTGAAGTCCTCAAGCTCGAGACCTGCTAGACGCGCCGCCCTGCGGATGTCGCCGGTCTCTATGTAGTATTTCAAAGCTTCTCTAAGCCGTGGGGGGAGGCTCTCGATAAACCCCCAATCAGCAAACCTCCTCCTCAACTCCCTCGCCTCTCTCTCCAGCTCCTCCCACTTCTTAAGTTTCTCCGCATAACTCACGTCGAATAGTGGCAACGGCGTTTAATAAGTCTTTTCTGGGGAAGAGGTGTTTAGTGTCCTCCTCGTATTCTCGGAACCTAAGCGCCGGGTCTCCGCAGTCCGGCTCTAAATATCTCTTCAGCTGGAGCTGTAGAAGTATTTCGAGCGACCGATGTATTATTACGCCTGAGTAGTCTTCGGCGAGCTCTACGAACTTCAGCGCCCCTCTGTTTTCTGTCAACACGACGTATCCTCTTCTGCGCCCCGCCACTATGCAGATGGCCTCGGGCAGGTCTACTGCTGGCGTGTTTGGCATTCTTCTAGACCTCTCCATTATTGACCTGGCCTCCTCCACCTCGCTCTCGGTCTCTGTAAAAAGCGCCAAGTCGCCTGAGGCGAGTTTTGAGGCGATCCATGCGATGGTGGACTCGCTTTTGACCTCGCGGAGCACGGACTCGGGTACGTAAACGATGTACAGCTTAAACAAGAGGTCCCGCCCCCGGTACCTCGCCCAGTCTATCAGGAAGCAGGTGTCGGCTATTGCGAAGCTACGCGACATTTGGTATATTCGCCCGTATCCTAAGCTCGTTAAACTCTTCAATAGTCAACCCGGCGATTCTCGACGCCACGTACATATCCCCGGTCTCTATGTAGTACTTCAAAGCTTCTCTAAGCCGTGGGGGGAGGCTCTCGATAAACCCCCAATCAGCAAACCTCCTCCTCAACTCCCTCGGGTCTTCCTCCACCGCCTCCATACCACAACCCCCATACTGCTATATTTAAACTCTCCAGTGGGCGGCGGACGCCATGTCGTTCTCTCCAGAGTCTATTGTCTGGGATGACTCCGCAAACGCACCGCCGGGCCGGCGGGATATCTAGCCGTGGCGTGTTGATTCAAGATTAAGGCGTCGTTGAAAATCATTTTGAAACGGCTCAGGGAAGAGATCTCGGTGTGAAGTTCAGGCTCTCAGATCCTGCTTTTCTCTTGAGGTTTCTCACCTGAGGTGGAAAAGTGGGCGTTTATAGACGCATATACGCACGGCGGGTATGTATAAGTTCCTAGGTTTTCCGCGTCGCTATAGCCAGTCGGCGCGCAACGTTGCGTTTTCCGCCTGACTTCAAAATCGATACAGCTAATCTGCGTCATCCCTCGGCGCTGACGGCTCCAGCGCTACCCACTTCATGTACAGCTACCGTATGCCAACGCCACGACCGCCTGCTCGCAATTTGAAGAGTTTATACGTCCAGCCTCCCCTGACGTTCCCTCCCCCTTTTTGCCCCCCACCGCCCGGCTGCGCCGACACAGCCACGTCTGGGCAGGACAGTGGCTGAGTTGGCATCAGTCGCATAGGAGGCATCACGCGCCAGGCACGTCCTCTGCCTAATGCATATGCCAAAGGGGGTGCTCCGTAAGTCCCGCCGAAGATCCCCTAGGGGCTGCTGGCGTCCCGAGAGCGGGGTTCCCGGACGACAAGGGGACATTTACTACATGTGGAGTCTTCTTTGCCGCGTCTACAGCCTCTGTCTCATTAGGCGGTCGATGTAGGTCAAATCGTAAGTTTTTAGGAGATGGCCGAGGTATTTATCCACATTCTTTGAGAAGCTTTTGGCCACTATTACCAAAGTTGTCTCCGTTCCTAGGCCTAGCTGGGCCACTTTAGCCGCGAGGTCTTCGGCGACTTCTTCTGGGTCTACCTCGTCGCTCCACTTAACCTCCACAGCCACCGCGGCGCCGCGGCCTAGGCCTAGTAGCTCCATCTCTTGGGGGCCGCCTTTGCCGGTCCACCACTGGGTGCCTAGCCGCGTGACGCCGGGCAATCTGCCTGCTTTTATCTCTTCTACGATGATTTCTCTGGCCACGTCTTCAAAAACCACGCCGAGGTATTGAGGATATTCTCTCTTCACGTCGTCCGCTGTATAGAGACCCTCCTCTATGGCCGACTTATTGGGGTTTATAAAGCGGAACCAGAAGCGGAGGAAGTGGTCTGCCACGCGGTATCTATAGCGGCCTTTTCCCAAGATAGGCCTTACCTTTTCTATGAGACCTGCTTGGGCGAGGTTTCTAAGATATGGCGTGACGTCAGTGGCCTTCAGCCGGGCGTAGTCTCTTATCTCGCCGAGAGTGTTGCGACCTGTGGCTATGGCCTCCAGTATGAGCTTGTACGTCGAGACGTCTTCAAATTCGTACCGTAGGAGGAAGCCGCCCTCATCCAGTATGAACGTTTTTTCTCTTAGCTCCCTATCGAGGAACTGCCAGAAAGGTTCCTTTATCCTTAGCATGTAGTGTGGAATTCCGCCGGCAAACCCGTGGATTTCGACAAGCTCCTCTATAGGCCTCTCTGGGAAGAAGTGGCGGTAGTCGAGAAACGGGACTTTACCTGCATGGCCAAGGTCTTGCGGCCGTACAGGGGGCTTCTATAGCTTAAAACCCTGGAGGTCATTATAGAAACAGAGGAGCCGACTAGTATAAGCTTCATATCGGTGCCGCTGAACACCTGGTCCGCCAAGGCCTGAAAGGTGGAGAGCGCCGTCTTATCCTCAGCTATTAAGTTGGGGAACTAGTCTGTCACCACGGCGTCTACTCTCTGTGCTAAGAAGACGAAGAGGGCCTCCCAGTCCTCCTCCACGTAACGCGCATAAGGATCCAACGCCACCACCGCCCTCTTGAATCGAGACGGATTGCCCCTCTCCACGGCGAGGTAGTAAAGCCTCCTCATGTTTTCAGTAGCTTTCAACACGAGCGCCGTCTTGCCTACGCGCCACCTGCCGTATATTATCAACAAGCCGAAGCCCCGTCGTTTAAGCTCCCGCCGAAGCAACGCCAACTCCCTCGACCTGTCTAGAAATATAACCACAGTTATAATAACTGCATAAAATCTTAACAGAACACGTCGCTTCTACAGGCGTTAAGATGTGGAGTCGAGCCAGCCGCCTAGGCCTCGGCGCGTCGCTTCTTACACTCGTCACACACGGCGCCGAGGTTGCATCCGCCTCCGTTCCGCCGGGCGCCAGACGGCGCCTACAGATCACTTGGCCGAAGACTTGGTCGCATCGATGGGACGGCAGCTTGCCTACAACTCTCGGCTTGACGCTTGTCGCCGTAGTCAGCAAATCGTGGCAACTTCTTTGCCAACTTCAGCCTTGAAGACGGCGCATGGAGGAGACTTGGATGTCAGCTTTTCCGAGCTCTCTGAACCCCTGCGCCGACTATTCTAATCCACCGCATTTACCTTCCTGGTTGGAGAGAAAAATCTTGACACCACCACCCCGCCTTCCTCGACCTGTCCAGTTGCCGTTATATAAGTCCCCTTCTGTGGGCGGCGAGCATCGCTATTATGGTCTTGCTGTCTTTAATCTCCCCGGCGTCTATCATCTCTAGCACCCGGGCCGGGAGGAGCTTCACAATCTCCATATCCTCTTCGCCGGGGTCCCTCCCTTGAATGCCTACGTATTCCAACGTGTCTGTAAAGAAGATCTTGATTAACTCGTTGGAGACGCCGGGGCTTGGGTAGAACTCTATAAGCGGCTTCAGCTTCAGCGGCTTGTAGCCGGTCTCCTCCACCATCTCCCTCACGGCGGCCTTGGCTGGGTCCTCACCGGGCTCCAGGGTACCCGCGGGGATCTCAAGGGTCCATGCACCGACGGCCCCCCTGAACTGTCGCACCAGCAGAACCTCGCCCCCCGCCACGGCCAAGACCGCGACTGCGCCTGGGTGCACCAGGTACTCGCCCCACACCACCCTCCCGCCCACTGCCCTAGCTCTCTTGACGAGGGTGAACTTCCTCCCCCGGTAGATAACCTCCTCCATCGTGGAGGCGGATGCTGAGGGGTTTAAAAAGTCAGTGACCAGAAACCCTCCCCACCGCTCGGCGCCCTGGGTTACATCACGAGGAGAGATGGGGAAAAACTGATTTAAACCTTCGTCACTTCTTTTTTCTTCTCAACAGCAGAAGCGCCGCCGCAACCGCCAAAATAGCTATCAAAACCACAACTCCTACGATGCCCTGCGCCGCCTCTGCGGCGGCCGCTGTCTGCGGAGCGTCGGTCCGCACGGCAGCCTGCGGAGCGCTGTCCCGAGCGGCTGTCTGCGGGGCTGACTGCAGGGCGGCTATCTCTTTCGCCGCCTCTTCGAGCGTGGCGATGTAGTCTTTTGAGAAATCTGCAATAATTATCCTGGGCTGGATCCCCGCCTCCTCCGCCTTCTGTCTGAATTGATCCACTACTCTTAAGGCCTCGCCTCTAACCACAGCGGCGACCACGGGCGCCCCCTCTCTGGCATATTGAAGAGCTTTCTGTAGATCCTGAGGCGTGGGGGGTAGGCCGGGCTCCTTTATAAATACGACTATGTCTCTGTAGCCGAGCCAGTGAAGCAGGTATTGGGCGGCCGGCGTCACCGCCACGGCTCTGCCGCCGAATTTCTCGCCGTAGGTGGCGTTAAGTTGACGAAGCTTCTCCACAAAGTGGGGGCTGGGCTGGAGACCGGCGGCTTCTGAGACGGCTTGCACCAGCTTAAACACGTTTACCGGATAGAGGCCGTGGTCATGCATGTTGACCCCCTCGTGCTCCTCCTCGTGTCCCTCGTGGCCGTGATGTTCATGGTGATGTTCTCGCTCTAGCTTGACCAGCTCGCCGTCCCACGTCAGGTAGCTCTGCAACTTAGTTACGTCTATTAACTTCGCCTTGATCTTCCCCTCCTCAGCCAGCTCCGCGATTTTAAGCTCAAAAGGCGCATGCATACTAGACACGATTACGTCTCTATCGGTGAGGCTGTAGAGAAGCTCGAGATCTGCGACGGTGAGCTGATACGCATGGGGGTCGCCAGTGGCGTTTTTTGTCAAGAGGATCACCTCGGCGTCTGGAAACGCCTCCCTCAGAATCTTGTCATACGCCGGGAAGCTAACCACAATTTTCACAGACGTCTCCGCAGCAGCCACCGCGGCTAACACCAGAAGCACGTATACCCACCTGAACCCCATGACTCACCGGGTTTTTGGTGTATTTAAACGTTGTGCACGGCGCCGCATATATAAACCGGAGATATTGCACCGCCGTGCACTGCGAAGGGACTTGAAACAAACGCCGACGTGTAGAACCTACAAAACGCGTAGATCGGCCCCAGGCAACGCCTAACCGCGGGCGCCGAGGGCTCTCCAAGTTGCGAAGACCCCCACGGAAGGATGCGGAGAATTCCTCGAAATCTTTTCCCACGCGTCGCAACTACGCAGAATAACAACCGACGCGCAGGTGGAAGCGCCGCAAATATCAGCACACAGCCGCCTAAAAACTTAAAAAACACAAATTAAAGCCTTACTGGGCCGGTAGTCTAGCGGAAGGATGCCCGCCTCGCGCGGCGTAACCCGAGAACGCGGGAGATCCCGGGTTCGAATCCCGGCCGGTCCACCATCTTTCTCAGAACAAGCCCCCTCTCCACTGCCAGATAACGCTGAACTCGGCAACCAGCCGAAGCAGTCCTCTCCCGCGTCAAGCAGAAATGAGCGGACGCCGTGGGGCGCGTTTGGGCCTCAAGGCGAGAGTCGCCATGTATACAAATGACGGTTTTGACCAGCGGCTCCGAACTGGCGGGTTGCGCATCTGGGGAAGAGTCGGTAATGGCCGTAGAGCTTCTGTGGTTGGCGTCAACTGATACGCCGGTCTGGCGTTGGGTCAGGCGCAAGTGTCGGGGGGTTGTTCGGCACATCGGAGTTATGTTTATTTAGGTAAAGTTGTGGGGGGCCGTGGCCGAGGTTTCCTTGGTTCCGTCTATCGGGCCTTTTGGAGTTGTGGCTGGCATCGTCTTGACCATCTTGGCTGGGCTTTTGATTGAGCAGCTGGTGCACTACATGTCGTGGAGGTTTCAGCGGGCTACCGTGGGGGTCGCCGCGATATTTGCCCCCATCATTACGTCGAGCCCCGAGCTCGCCATATTTATGGTGGCGCTTCTGCGGGGACAGGCGGAAATTGCTTGGGGTTCCATAGTGGCCCAGCCCTTCATGGCAGCCACTGTTATCTACCCGGTCGTCATCGCCGTGAGCGTGGCGGCGTGGGCCCTGGGGAGGCGGAGGCACAAAATTCCGCATGTCCACCGCATAGTCGCCGTGCCGCTCCTCGCATTTACGCTCCCCCTCATCCCCATCCTCATCTTGCACCCTGAGCGTTACGGCGTCTTCGGACAGCTATACGGCGTCTTCCTTCTTATGTTGTACTTCCTCTACGCTAGGTTTATGCTTAAGGAGGAGGAGGTAGAGGCGATGGGGCGCGCCCTGTGGCTACGGAATCCAGCCATACAAACTCTCGTTGCTATCTTGGCCATGGCTTTTGGCGCCGAGTGGATGGTAAGCGGCATAAAGGAACTGGGCGCCTCCCTAGGCCTAGACAAGCTGGCCCTCTCCGTCGTACTCGTGCCCATAGCCACCGTTGTGCCCGAGTCCATAGTGGGCCTCATATTTATAGCGAGGGGAAGAGACGACGAAGGCATCAGCGTAATTGTGGGCGAAAAGGCGCTCTATGGCACCTTCTACCCAGGCCTCGCCATGGCCCTCGGCGTCTACACGCTGGAGCCCGCGGCCACAATCGCCCTGTCCATAGCCATTGTGGTTTCCTTTCTAGAGGTTGTGGCGATTTGGTTCGGCTATTTCGGCCTCACCGCCCCCATAGGGCTAGCTGGCTACATTTACTACGTTGCCTGCTACACGCTCCACATGTCTTGTCCGTACCTCGGCTTCACGTAGATACCCAACTCCGCAACGGAGATCTGCTTAGCATGTTCAATATACATCCCGGCGCCGTCCACGTCCGTGCTCTCGCATACTCTCGGCGACAGCTTCAACATCCTTCCGGAGCAAGGACAGAAAGAGTGGCATGTCTTCCGTATACACGCTCTGCAAAATATATAAACTAGCCGTTTAGGAAACCCATGCATCGGGATAAGGCCATTGGCGTTGGTCTTATGGCCGTTGGCGTGGTTGGGATTTTGCTCTACGGCTGGCTTGTGTTTTTCTCGCCGTGGCAGGTCCTTATACTTCAGCTGACGGCGTTTGTGGCGGTGGTCGCCGTCCTAGGCATATTAGCCTGGGTAGGATACGCCCTAGCCACCACACCTCCGCCGAAGCCCATAGAGGAGATAGAGAAAGAGGTGCAGAAAGCCCTAGAGGAAATCGAAAAACAGCTAAAAGAGGAGGGGCAAACTACCTCGTAGGTTTTGAACGGTTTTTCAGGTACCTCTTCCTCACCTCGTGGATGACCTGGGGGATGTCTATCCCCACGGGGCACACCTCTTTGCAGTTGCCGGCATGGACACATTTCAACGCGTGGGGCCCCGCCTCCTCTATGCCTTTGGTCACCGCTGTCCACATGACGCCCATAGGGCCTGTATACGGCGGCTTGCCGAACTGTCTCCCCAGCGCCCAGTAGACCGGGCAGTGTAGGTGACAACGGCCGCACCTTATGCAGAGAAGCGCCTCCCACAACACGGGATCCCTCGCCGCTGCCCTCCTCCCGTTGTCCACAAGCACCACGTGGTACTCCCTGGGGCCCTGCGCCGGCGAAACTCTGTGCTTCTCAATGTCTGAGGTGGAGCTGGGACCCGCCGTTACGTTGATATACGTCGGGGGATGCAGCCCGGCGTATGCCGCCTGGACGTTGGCAACGTAGAGGGCATGTATCAAGGTGGGCACTATCTTCTCCACGCCGTCGTACACAATGTGGACTGGGGGAAGCACGGTAACCATCCTGATGTTGCCCTCGTTTTCCACAAGGACAACAGCGCCTGTGTCTGCAGCCAGCGCGTTGGCCCCCGTGATGCCTACGTCGGCCTTCAGCAGTTTATCCCTTAGGAACTCCCGGACCCTCTGTGCGATGGCGACGGGGTCCGGGGGGACTGCCATGCCGAGCCTCCTACGCAACACCTCCGCCGCAGCCTCCTTGGTCATGTGGAGGGCGGGCGCCACTATGTGGCTGGGCTCGTCGTCTGCTATCTGGATGAGGAACTCGCCGAGGTCCGTCTCCCAGACCTCGTTGCCCTCCCTCTCCAGCCTCTTCCTCAGGCCCGTCTCGATAGCCACGTTGTTCTTCCCCAGGACCACCACCTTTCCCCTGCCAACAATCTTCGCCGCTGTCTCCACGGCGTCTTCCCCCCTCTCGGCCAGGTGGAAACGACCCCCGATCCTCTCCACAGATTTTCTGAACTCCTCGATGTAGTAGTCCAAGTTCTTAATCACCTCCTCCTTCGCCTTTCTCACCTCGCGGGCAAGTTGCTGGATGTGGGGGTACCTGGCTAGTACCTCGTATGTGTTAGGTACGCTGTGTGAGACAGCTCTCTCAATGGCGACCTCCCAGCTCATAGCTCCACCACCTCAGCCACGTCCTTAACCTCCACTATCCCAGTCCGCGAGAGGTTTGCCAAGCAAATAGGGCAAGCTGACACCACCGTGCGTGACAGCGTTGCCAACTTCTGAGCCCGCGAAAAGGCTATCTTAGCGGCGAGATTCGGAACAATAGATTCCACCGGTCCTCCGCAGCATCCGGCTGTTTCTTTGCCAGTGATGTAGGGGTTTTCCACAGGCCCGCCGGCCGCCAGAAGTTGCCTAACCCTCTCGTACCTCCCGAGAAACCTGGCATAGAGACAGGAGTCGTGGATGGCGAAGCCGGAGATCTTCACCCGTATCTTTCCGGCGTCTAGCAGATCTAAATAACTCACCACAGAGATGTCGAAGCCGTCTACGTAGGTGGGATATACTCTCTCCAACACGTAATGGGTATGAGGGTCTACGGTGATCACCTCCTTTACGTCTCTCTCCTTGAAGTAGCGGTAGACTTCCCTGGCGTATTCTGCAAAGTCGTCCTCGAAGCCCAGCTCGTACAGAAGGGCGCCGGAGTACGGCTCGTCGTCTAGAAGTCTGAACTCTACGCCGCTGTGCCTGAGCGCGTAGTAGATATTGCGAAGGATGCGGTAGGCGCGTTCCAGCTCCTCTCTCTCCGGCCTCAACATCAGCCCGCCGGCGGTTTTTGCGCCCAACGCCGCCAGCATAGCCCGGAGCCCTCCCCTCGCCGCTCCGAACTTCTCCAAGCCCTCCACCGCCTTCCGAAGCGCTGGGGCTAGCTGATACATACAAGAGGTGTACAGAGCCCTGGGCCCCCCGCCAGAAGACAAATCTCTCCGCCACCCGTCGCACACCTCCCTATCCAGCGGCAGAGGCAGACGGCGACTCCGCAGAGAAGACAGCAAAACGGCGCGGAGAGACAATACCCAATCTAAACTCGGCTCCACAGAACCACGTTTACACCTATTTATAACATTAGCAAAAACTTAACACGTCGCGCAACCGCTGGCAAAAAGAAGCACAGAAAAAAGCTTACTTCCTCTTCCTCTTCGCGGCTATAATTAGGGCAGATACCGCAAGTAAGGCCGCCGGTATTATGACGTATAGAGACTCAAGAGGCAACAGCTGTTGTCTAGCTGGGAATTTTCTAAGGCCCGTGCTCGGCCAGAACTCCGCCACCATGGGCGTCTTACACACGCCGGCGAGCTCGACGAAGCGCTTCACAACCTCCTCTGCCGTCTTCACGTCAGGCGTCGTGCCGTTGGGGTACGGGAAGACCAAAATACAAGGACCCTCGCCGCAGCCTATGATGTGTATTATACCCTCTACTCCATCTGGATATCTCCTCACTGTGCCTAGCTCTTGTTCTAACGCGATGGCGGCATTGCGAAGTCTCTCTAATTCCTCCTCGCTCATGGTGTAGGGGAATAGGAAGACCCGCCCAGGTAGTATCTTGCCGCCTGCCGCCTCTTCTAAGCGGGATAAGATCTGTTGCACCCTCGTCGCGTTGGTAGATCTTATCTCCATTGGGGTATATATTTCAGGGAGCATGTCGCGCAGATGCTCAGGTACGTTGCTTGGTATGGGGTTGACGTACACCGTAGTATCTTCAAACTTTATACGCAAGCCCACTACAGCCGCGGCTTTTTCACGCCCACTACTGCTAAATTTCTCTGCGACTTCACGATCTAGGAAGACGGGCATGTCGAGGGCTATTCTTATTTTCTCCTTCAGCTCAGTGGAATTCCGGGCAGAGATCGAGATCTCTAGATTCTCTTTGCCGCTTGGCCCCATCACGGCGACTGTAGCCACGACGTCTGGGCCTATGGCCTTAAGCACGATGTCAAAGAACTCCTCGTTGCTTCTTGGGAGCACGGCAGGTCTCTTAATCGCAGGCAACTTGTCGATCTTAAAGAGGGGGGTAGAGGCGTTTTTGAAGTCGCGCAGTATGTAGATATACGCCCTGCAACCGTCTATCTCCGTCACGAAGTCCGGCTTCACCGCCGCGTCTAGCACAGTCGTGAAATTCACAATCTCCACCATGTAGGCATACGACGCGGCGGACAACAGCAGAAAAACTAACACAACAAGCCTACCCAACATAGGCCCCCACGCCGTAGTACCTTAAAGCGTAACCTGCAGATTGAATCGCCATATGCGTCGGGCTGTCTTTCGGAAATCCGCCGACAACTATGCCAACCGCGTAGATACCACAGGCGCCGTTTATGCACATTATGGAAAACACAAGCCCGCCGCTGTCGCCTCCCTTTCCAGGCAGTTTGCTAATCTCTACGGCATAAATCCTACCGCTAAATCTTTCGTCATACAGTAGCCTAACAGACTCTGCTGTGCCCGTATATCCAGTCGCGTGCCCTAGTTTCCGGAGGTTTGGCAACATTATAGAGCTTTGGTCGTCTGACACTATGCCTATAACTGGATCTCTTGTCCCAGTCCTCCAGCAGTAGCCAAGCGGAACGCGGTTACTTACGCCTCTATTCTGCACGATCCACACAGCTGCATCCGGTTTGCGCTTATCTACTTCGTTATAAGGGTCGTCTGTCCCCCAGTCGATGGAGTAACCCGCGTAGTTTTTATCGCCTGCCCAGAAGTCATACCATGGCTGAAATACTTGATTGCCATATCCAGAAGGGTCGGTGCAATGGCTGGCAGTTAGAAGCCCGGGTTTCCCATCGGTAGTTATTATCGGCACACCCGCAGAGCAATAGGAGCCTTGTATGAACCATAGTGGCTTCTTGGATTCTATCATAACGCCAGGGTACACGGGATTCTCCCTATCGGTCAACCCGGCGATCACAATTGTAGCCACAACAATGATACCTACTACCATTACCAACTTATTTACCCGTATTTGGAGATCTGGCATACCCTCTCTTTTCTGCACTTTTTTTACGTTCGTCTTTTCACGAAACTTGTTTCTCTTTCGATTATTGGAGTTAGGCTAACCGATGTGTTGGTGCCAGGGTTTGCGTCTAGCTAGGCAGCTCTTATGTCGTGGACGTAGTCGTAGAGCTCGAGGACGTGTCTGGGCATTTTCCCCTCTTTTACAAGCTGTTCCACTTGTTCTCTTGGCATAAACACTGCGCGGAGCGCTACGCGTCTCTCCTCCTCTGGCAGAGGCGCCAGTGCCATGATGAGGCGGCCGCCGTGTTGTAGGTACATGGGGGATTTCAACTTAGCCCTTAAGATCTCCATTATGGCTGGCGCAAAGGCTCTGTCGAAGCGGGGCTGGTTCTCTACCACCGCCTTCTCAAGGTCCTCCACCCACAACGCCTCAAGGACCCTTCTCGCCGTCTCCCTCGGGCTTATGTCTCTGAAGGGGCCTGCCTTGTAGGCGTCGTGCAGTATCTTCTTCACCCTGTCTACAAACTTGTGTAGTATCCTCTCGGCGGCGATTCTGTCGAGGTCGTCGTAGAAGGCGTAGGTCCACTCCATGTGGAGCTCCCAGAGCCTGTCGAAGAGCTCTTCGGTGAAGGGGGTGCCAGCCGGTATCTTGACTCTGTCCTCTGCCGGCACGACGCCGAGGGGAGTTTTGCCAGGGCCTTTAAACGCGCCGTCTTTCGTCACGGGGGCCTTGTGCCTCAGCAACGTCCAGAGCCATGTGGAGAATATGCGGTATGTGGCTAAGTCGTTCATAAACCTCTGGCCCAGCTCGTAGTCGTCTATGGCGGCGGCGAGGTTGCCGTTTAACAGCTGGAAGCCGTAGTTGGCGGCCATGTAGAAGGCGTGTTGGATGTGCTCAGGAGTTATGTCGCCCTTAGGCGGCTCGTAGAGGGCGGACCACAGGTCTCTCCCGCCCCACAGCTCCGGGTTGCTGAACAGCTTCTCCGGCGTGTCCAACATGTCCGGCCTTATGACCCACGGGGTGATGTTGCCCTCCTCGTCGATGAGGCCGAGGCGTTGGAAGAGCTGCCTCTCTTGCTCGGTCAAGCCGCTGTCTACCGCGGGTATCTTAACGCCGTCTACCTCCACGTATTTAACCGGCCTGTGGATCAGGCTCTGAAGCTCCTCCAAGCTCGCCCTCAGCGGCTCGTTGCCGGCCTTGACGTAGGACTCCTCCGGCGTCGCCACCCAGCTCTGGCGGAAGAGGTCAAAAAGCCGCCCCCCGACCCTCCCCTCTAGCACATCTCTCAGCGTGACCTTCTTCACGGGCTCCTGCGTCACAAATATGAGACCTATCAGCCTCTCCCTCAGCTTGTCCAGCCAGATGGCTCTGAGGGCTCTGGCGTTGTACCGGTGGCGTTGGTAGGGGTCGTCCGGCCTATACAGCATCACGGCGGCCATCCCGCCGACGGGCGCCGCGTTGAGTCCGCCGTCTCTGCCCAAGCCGGCCATGAGACACATCAAGGCGTTGTACCTCTGATACGCCATCATTACGGGGTGCGTCATGGTGATGTTCTGGGGGTCTGGGTAGACGGCCTCGTCTTTCCACATCTCTATGAGGGAGCCCAGGTAGTCCCACCTCCCGTTGTTGCTCTTGACCAGCCTCTCCCGCCAGATCCAGAAGATAACGGGCAGGTAGAGGCCGGCCCGCGCCTCTTCGTAAAGCATGGCGATCTTCAGCTCGCCCCTCCTAAGCCCAAGCCTGTCCTCGAGGAACCTAAGCATCTTCTCTATCACGAGAGCCTCGTCGGGGGTCTGCACCTTCGGGACGTAGAAGTAAACGCCGGAGCCGGCCTTTTTCAACTTGTCGTAGTTGTTTACGGTGTATATCACCATAGACGTTATTATGGCAGGTATAGGTTTCCCGTCTAACCTGATGTCGAAGTCGAGTATGTGGAGACCGGGCACCCTGTGTATCAACGTGGGCCACCTGGCCCTCTCCTTCTTTATCCTGTAGGCTTTGCCCCCCTCGTAATATGGGTCCGGCACCTCGCCCCGAAGCACCCGCTTCACGATCCTCCGCGCCTCCCACACAGCCGCCACGGCTCTTCCGGAGCCCCACGGCACGAACCATGCGGGGCTGGCGTCTTCCTCGTCTTCCATCATGGAGGCCACGTCGGCGTTTATCTGGTGGATAGCTCTGCTCATGGGGTGCCACGGTCCCGTTATCTCAAGGCCGGGGTTCTTCAGCGGATGCAAGTCGTCCGGCACCGGCGTGTTCCAGTTAAGCCCCCACCTAAGCGGCGTGTCTCTGTCTAAGAAGTTGTCGATAAGACCCTGTACGATCTCTCTAAATGTCTTGACGTCGCCGTCTGCGTCTACGAACTTGTCGTCCCACCGCGGAAAAGCCCCCTTCTCCCTCACAGGCCTTCTGTCCTCAAGCCACTCCCTCCTGGCCCTAACCACTCTATCTATCTCGTCTCGAAAAGCCCTCGTCATCTCCTCTAAGAGTTGTTCCACCACCACCCTCCGCCCATTTACAAACTTCTCGCCAAATAAATCGGAAAACCCATTCAAAACCCTTGGGTTAATTTCCAACATGCGTTGAAGATTATGAGAATTTTTTAAGCGTTACATGATTTTGCCAGGGTTGAAGATGCCGTGCGGGTCAAATATGCGTTTTATCTCTCTGTATATGCGGAGGGCCGCGGCGGAGCACCTGGCCTCCAGCGCCATCTTCAGCATCTCTTTCTTGTGTTTCCCTATTCCGTGCTCCGCGCTGATGGTGCCGCCGTATTTGAGGGCAACCTCGCCGAATTTCATGTAGAGCTCAGCCGCCCTCCTCCTCGCCTCGGCATCTCCGCGTGAGAACCACAGCACCGGGTGTATGTTGCCGTCGCCGACGTGCCCACCGAAGATGGTGGGCAACCTGTAGCTATCCGCCAGTCTCTTCATCTCTGCAAGGGCCTCCGGCAGTTTAGAGACCGGCACAGCCACGTCGCCCATCCATATCACGGCGTCGCCGCCGTATTGCTCCACAGCTCTTTTCACCGGAGCCGGGTACAGGTTGCGCCGCGGGGCGAGTAGCTTGAAGAAAGTGCCCCAGTCCCTGGCCTCCGCGGAGACTCTGCCGCCCGCCGCCTCCACCGCTTGTCTCAGGCGGGCGAGCGCCGCCTCCTCCGCGCCGCTTGTCACGTCTATGCCGATCCACAGGGTGTATCTCCGCGGCAGACCCACCAACTCAGACCCCGCATCGTCCATGAACTCGGCCACGAGAAGCCACAGCCTCCTCCGCCTAGCCTCCACCACCGCCCGCGCCAGCGGCTGTACGTCGTCGAATTCAGCAACCACCCCTACGAACGCCTCAGGCAAGGGGGCCAGCCTCACAGTGGCTTCAGTTATAAGGCCGAGGGTCCCCTCGCTACCGACAAATAGGCGGAGCAGGTCGTATCCCTCCCTACACTTCACCGTCCGGCACCCCACCTTGATCACCTCCCCAGTCCCGATCACCGCCTCCAACGCCAGCACCCAATGTGAGGCGGGGCCGTACCTGGCGCCTCGCATGCCGCCGCCTCCGTTGATTATAGAGCCGCCCACCGAGGCGGTCTTGGAGGAGGCGGGGTCCACGGGCCACTGCAGGCCGTGGCGCATGAGCTCCAGGTTGAACTCGTCTATTTTTATGCCGGGCTGAACCATGGCAAGCCAGTCCGCCTCCGACACCTCCAAGATCTTGTTCATGCGTTCGAACGAGACAACCACCGTCCTCCGGGTTGTCACTGCCGCGTTGCCAGAAAGCGACGTGGAGTGGAACACCGGCGTGATGTAAAACTTCTTCTCCACAGCCAGTTTCACCGTCTCCACAACGTCTTCTCTAGACTCCACATACATCACAGCCAGCGGAAGCTCGTACTCTACCGAGGCGGGGTCCCTGGCGTATATGCGCAATATGTCGGGCTCCGTAATAACCTTCTCCTCCCCTAGACGCCTCCTCAGCTCTTCAATGACGGACATACCGCGAAATGAGGTAGGCCTTAAACGCTCTTATGAGCTCGGTTATTCTTATCCCGGCGGGGCACTGGGGGTCGCAGGCGCCGCATGTCAGACAGGTCATGACCCCGGCGTAGGCCTCGCTCGAGAGGTTGCCGTCGAAGTTTTTTATTATGTTGACGCGGCCCCGGGGGCCGAAGTGCCGCATCCGCATGGCCCTATACGTGGGACACGCGTATTCGCAGAATCCGCAGAACTGACACTTAGACGCCTCGGCGATAAAGTCCTCAAGGCCTCTTGCGGAGAACTCTCTAATCATAACACCTCGGGCAGGTGGTAAAGCTCAAGCCGTCCGCCCGACGCCCTCTTCAGATTCACGTAGCAGATTGGGCACTGCACCACCACCTTGTCCGACAGCTTAGATAACTCCCTCACCCTCAGCTCGGCCACCTTACGTGACACCTTTGGGAAGAGCGATTCCACAGGCCCGCCGCAGCACCCGGCCGTTTCTCTCCCCGTGATGTACGGGTCCTCCACAGGCTCTCCCGCCTTCAACAACGCTCTCACGACGTCGTATCTCCCGAGGAATCTGGCGTAGAGACAAGAGTCGTGGATTGTGAACCCCTTGATGGAGACGCCGTCCGGCCTTATGAGGTCGAGGTAGCTGACCACCTCAAGGTCGAACCCCTCCACGTACTTGGGATACACCTCCTCCAACACGTAATGAGTGTGGGGATCCACGGTGATTATTCTCTCCACGCCGTGTGTCCGGAAGTACTCGGCGACGCGCCTTGCATATTCGGCGAAGTCTTCGACGAAGCCGAGCTCGTAGAGGAGGGCCCCTGAGTATATCTCCCTGCCCAGCAGGGTAAACTCCACCCCAGCCTCCCTTAGGAGTTGGTAGATCCTCCTCACCACGGTGTCGGCCCTTTTCACCCCCGCCTCGTCTGGCCTCAGGAGGAATCCGCCCAACGCACTCGTCCCTACAGAGACTAGCCGCGTCATTATGCCGCCTCTCGTAACCCCGAACTTTTCCAGGCTTTCCACAGCTTTTTCTATGACTGGGGCTATGTGGTACATGCAAGAGGTATATAGAACTGTTGTGCTAGGGCCGCTCTGGAGGCCTTTCTTCCAGCTTTCACACAGGTCTTCCTTTACGGGGAAGGGGAGCCACGACTTCCTAAGGCTGTCCACAACGATTTCGCGAAGTTTAGAGAGCCACTCAACTGCCACAATTCAGTATCTTTCCGGTTTAAAAATTGGTCACTGTCTATCTCAGTCCGTTAGGTTACGTCGCCATATCGCTGAGTGCGCTAAGATGACTTAGTTGAGAGGGGTGACTCAGGGGATTTCTGGCTGGTTTTGCAGGGCTCTACGTGGACCGACACGTCGCCGCCCAGCTCCTCTTTGACGGATTTCTCCACCTTGTCGGCGATTTCGTGGGCCTCCCCTACGGTGAGGTTCTCGTCCACGGTTATCGTCACTTCGGCGTGGTATATGCCTCCGGACTTCCTGACCTTCACGGCTTTCACGGAGCGGACGCCCGCCACGGCCTGGGCCCTCCTCCTCGTCTTCTCAACGATGTCCGGCGGCGCATAGTCTAACAGCTCCAGCACGGAGGACTTAAGGAGGTTTAGGCTCAGCCTCACGAAATACACAGTTATCGCGGCGGCGAGCGCAACGTCCAGCGCGGGGCCCCAACGCATAAATGCCTCCGGGGAATACATAGATCCCACCGCGCCGACTACGAGCATTGCGAGTATCGCCGAGGAGGAGACGAGGTCGGTGGCGAAGTGGAGGGCGTCTGCCTCCAGCGCTCTGGAGACGCCCTTGAAGCGGCGGAGCACCACAACTCTGTTGAAGTCTATAAGTATCGCCACGGCCATTATGGCTATACCTATTAAAGTCGGCGCGTAGGGCTCCCAATGAGCCACCTTCATCGCAGCCTCGTAGGCTATGAAGACGGCTGATGCCAGCACTGCCAGCGATCCGCCGACGCCGCCGAGGGCCTCCGCCTTGTGGTGTCCGTAGGGGTGCTCCTCGTCCGGCGGCTTCAGGCTGGCCTTAACGGCGAAGTACGTTATAGTAACGGCAAGGAGGTCGACGGCCGAGTGCACGGCGTCGGCTAGGACGGCCACGGAGAAGCTCTGGGTCCAGGCCAGTAGCTTGAGCGTGGCTACCGCCAGACCTGCGAGGAGCGAGGTTAGGGCAGCTCGCAGCTTGTCCATCACCGCCTCGCGAGGCACCTCTCGGCGGTTGTCCTCAGCTCCTTGGCCAGCTGGGGGTTTTTCATGAGAGCCGTCCCCACGAGGATCCCCCTGGCGTAGAGGAGGCAAGCCTTCTCGGCCTCTTCCGGCCTCGAGATCCCGCTTTCAATTATGAACTCCACGTCTCCTCTCAGCGCTTTAGCTATTTCAAAGGCTCTCTGGAGGTTCACCTCGAGGGTGCGGAGATCTCTTGCGTTTATGCCGATGACAACCCGGCCGCCCCAGGTGGCCACCTCCTTGGCGTCCTGCAGGTTATCCACCTCGACGATGGGCGTGAGGCCGAGCCTCTGGGCGTACTCCGCCAGCTCCATGGCGTTTTCCCTCCCCACGAGCCTGTAGATTATCAACACCGCGTCTGCCCCGTAGCCGTACGCCGCCTCCACTTGCCTCCTGTCTATCACGAAGTCTTTCATAAGCACGGGTCTGAAGGCCTTGGCTATGGGTATGAAGCGGTAGTCGCCGAGGAACCAAAACGGCTCCGTCAACACAGAGAACGCGGAGGCGTGGCTGTGGAGCTCCGCGAAGTAGACCCACGGCGGGAGGTCAAGTCTCACAACGCCGCGGGGGGAGGCCCGTTTGTACTCGGCGATTATCCCGAAGTCGCCAAGCGCCTTTACGAAGTCCACAAGCGGCGCCGTGCGGGCGGGCGGAGGAGGCTCAGTGGCTAGGCGCAACTCCACGGACCTCTTGACGGCGGCTAGGAAGTCCACAGATTCGACAAATGCCTGCTTTATATTTTTAAACGCTACTTGTCTAGACGCCGTGCTCGCCCTGTTTATGGCTTGGGGATACGGGGTGGCCCTCTACCTTTTCTACCTACTGCTCCTGCGGCTGTGGAGGGAGAGGGTAGACGCCGTCCTCGTGGGCCTCTTCTTCGGCACCTTAACCGCCGCCCAGTTCATTGCAAACAAGCTCGTGGACTACGGAGTTGGCGTCGCGCCGGCGGGCACCGTCATCTTCATGACAAACGTCGCCGTGCTGGACGCCATGGCGATATACTTCGGGAGGCGGTTCGCCCTCCGCGCCGTGAGGCTGGGCTTCTTCTTCCAGGCCGCTGTGGCGTTTGCGGCGTGGGGCGCCTCCACCCTCCCGCCCCCGGCCTGGTTCGCCGAGAGAGCCGCCGTTGTAGACAGCGTCATCGCCCCGTCGGCGAGGATAGCCCTCGCCTCTCTTACGGCGTATATCCTCTCCTCCACCGTGGACGTGTACATAGTCACCAAGTGGCCCCGGCTACACGTGTTGTTAAGAGCCTACGGCTCCTCCGTTGTGGCCCAAGTGGTAGACACAGCGGTTTTTATATCGCTGGCCTTTGGGCCTGAGCCGTCGATTATATGGGGTCAGATCCTCGCCAAGTGGCTTCAAATACCGCTGGAGGCCTTGCTTATCTACGGCGCCAGAAGATACGTGGCGACATTAGCCAGCAAAGGCCCTTAACAGACCGCCGGCAATCGCCAGCGTCCCGACCACGAGGTTGACCAAGACTACGCGTCTGCTTTTTGCAAACTCCAGCAAGGCCCTTATCGTGACCAGGCTCACCACAACGCCTATGGCGAAGGCGGCCAACGCCTCCGGGGTAGCTATGGCGGCTCCCTCGGAGTGGTAGGCCAGCGCCGTGGCGCCGAGCCCCGCCACGGGAACCAGCACGAAAGACGCCTTGAAGGCCTCGTCGGGTCTGTAACCAAGCAGGAGGAGGGTTGTGGTGGTCATGCCCGACCTGCTGAGGCCGGGGAGGACAGACAACGCCTGGGCCAGCCCCACCAACGCCATGTGGCCCAGCGTCATGTCGCCGAAGGTCCTGAGCCCCGCGGCCGTCCTCGCCTTTTGGAGCAAAACTGCGTTGAGGATGACGGCAACCCCCAGCGCTGCCATGAGCCACCCGGCCCCTGCGCCGACGAGAAGCCACCTCTTCGCCGCGTAATACAGCGGGATCCCCGCCAGCGCCGTAACTGCGGTGGTCACCACAACGTAGGTCAGCCACCTCCTCCCCTCCGCGTCGCCGAGGAGACCTCTCAAGATCTTTAGATATATCCACCTGAAGTAGATCAACGCCGCCAAGACTGAGGCTGCCTCTAGGAATAAGCCAAGTGAGTAGGCAAACTGCGGGGAGGCCCCCAGCAGGGCCTGCGAGGCCAGCATTATCTGGGTCTTGCTACTTATGGGGAGCCACTCAGCTACGCCCTGCACGACGCCAAGCATCAACGCCGTCATGAAGTCCATGGGGAACTGTTTTAACCTTCTATAAAGCTTTGGCCGTGTTTTCCGTCGTCACCAACTGCACGGGCGAGAAGCTCGGCGTGGCGGCCCCTGCGAGGCTACTGTACCGGGGCCCCTCGGTTAGGCGCGTGGTGAAGGTCGTGGACGATGTTAGGGCGCTTGGCGTGCCTGTGTCGCTCTACATAATATCAGCGAAATATGGGCTGGTCCACGAGGACCAAGTATTGGAGCCCTACGACGAAACCCTCAGCGGCTTGCCGCCCGATGAAATAAAGATGTGGGCGCGGCGGATCGGCGTTGTGGAAGGCGTTGAGAGGCTGGCGAGGAGCTCCACCGTAATCCTCGTCGCCTCCAAGCCGTACTACACCGCCGTGGAGGAGGTGGTCTGCCGCCACGGTCTTTACGTCCTCTCGCCGTATAGGGCCTGCGGGCGGTGGATAAAGACTGGGAACTTCGACAAACACCTGGCGCTTAAGAAGCTCCTATTCGAACTATGGAGAGAACGCCACGGAACGTAAACATCAGCAAAGGGTGAGCTCCGCATCTATTAGGTCACCACTGGCGGCTCATCACATGCAGAAAAACCACCCGGCTTTATCAGCTCTACTGCCGGGGTCTCTCCGTGGAGTTGTCCGCCTGCTGACCCCACTTCCGGTCCCTAGGTAACCCGGAGGTGAAGGCATCTAGAACTTCCTACAAGAAGGCGTCTAGTAATCTCCTCAATACGTCGTCGAGCGCCTTCCCTCTGTATAATTTCTATGTCCGCATCTGCTCGGTCTTCTCTTGGACGGTCTGAATCAACTTCTCCGACACGTCTGGCGTCTCCTCCACGGAGGCGTTCTGGAGGACCTCGCCAAGATGCGTGTAGACCTTCTTGGGTGTCTCGGAAACCTTCTCAGCGATCCAGCCGCCGCAACCGCTGCCGCCTCAGCTCGTCCACATCAACCAACGGCCACAAGCTTTCTTAAGTTCAGCGAGGAGGTGGGCTTCGGCGCAGGATACCCTCCTCACCTCTCAGGCCGGGTTCTTATCCTCACCAAGTCGTCACTACGTCTCTTTATTAAGCTCTTTGTAGACGCCGGCTAGGAGTTCTCGCCCTCTCGCAAGCGCCTTCTCTTCGTCCCCGCTCTTGACGAACGACATGAAGACCTCGTCTTCGGCCAGCTGCTGGTAGAAACGGAGCCTCTGTTTGGCGTCCGGGATCTTGGCCTTAGCCTCCTTCTTTAGCACGCTGTATACCTCGTAGAAGGTCGGTATCCAGCTCCTCTTGATGCACTCCTCGATTACGTCTAGGGAGAGCCTCGCCGGCGTCCCCGCCGCGCCTTCGCTAGTCACAGCAATCCTCAGGCTTGCGACCTCCCGCTCATAGGGCACCACCACGTGGGTGCGGAAGGCGTCTGTGGCGTCGTTTACCAGCTTCCCCATGCCCTCCGCGAGCTTATACAGCCTCTCAGCCAGCTCCACATCGCTGACGGCTATCACCACTATGTCGGCCCACTGGATGTCCTGCGTGGGGTCGTACACGCGCAGATCCACGCGCTTGATCTCAACGCCCAGCGCCTCAAGCTCCGGCGACACCTCCCGAGCCGCCACCCTCACCTTGGCCCCCGCCGAGTGGAAATGTTTAGCCCTCCGGGTCCCCACCGCGCCGCCGCCAAATACCAAAACCTTGAGACGAGACGCCTCGACCCAAAGAGGGATGCGCATGGCTCCCCCCTACTGCCTAGTTATAAAGTTGCCTGCCCCAGAACCTGCCCTTAAGCAGTTTATATTGCCGTGACATATTACGTGAGAGGCGCGGTGCTCGTGGAGGAGGTGCTTCTGTTGCTTGTGGCCGTGGCGCTTATTAGCGCGTTTGCCCTCACCGTTACCGGCGTAGTTCAGGGCGCGGTGAACCAGATATTAGGCTTCAAGAACTCGACTAATAACATCTTGGATCAACTAGTATCTGCAGTCCGGCAACTAATAGGCGTATAGATTAACCTCCCGCTTTTTCCAGCTCTCTCCAAGCTGTCCCCACAGCGCTTTCTATGGTGGCCTCCTCAGCAACTACGTGGGGCACCCCCAGCTCTGCCAGCTTTTTCGCTGTGACGGCGCCTATAGCCACCACGAGCTTGTGCGAGAGATCCACAAACCTCGCCACGGCCTCGGCCACGGCTGAGCTGGTGAGGACGGCGGCGCGGGCGCCTGCGACGATACGCGCGGCTTCGCGGAGCTTCGCCTCGTCGATTTCAACGTCGTAGACGGGAACCTCCACCACGTCTGGGATCAGGCTCCTCAACACGTCGTTGCCAGCGCTTGAGCGGAGTACCACCACCCTCCCCGGCGCCAGCGCCTTGAGTAGCTGGGCTACGCCGTAGCTGGTGTACTCGCGGGGCACCACGCAACTACCAACAGCGGCCGCAGTCGCGGGGCCCACGCATATGACGCACCTGAACCGTCTCGCCACCTCTCTCACGTCGACCGCTTGCGCAACAGCCGGGCTCATCACCACCAAGTAATCGCCGTCGGGCACCGCCACGTCTCGCCGCGGCACAACCCTGCCTATTGATACGCAGAGGGCGCCCCTGGGGCAGGGCCCCTCCTTAATTCTCACAACGACAACCTCCGCGCCGCCTCCCATAGCCTCATCCCCCGCTCCACCGCCTTGCCCACCACAATTATGCTTGGGCTAGGCACCGAGGATAAGTTGGCAAGAGTCGTTACTAAGAACTCCTCGTCGCTGAAATATGCAGATTTCACCACAGCCACAGGCATATCCCCCGGGAGTCCGCCCTCCATGAGCTCCCTGGCTATCTCCCCAGCCGCCGAGGCGCCCATGTAGATGATTATAGTATCCACGGCGCCTGCCAGCTTCCTGAACTCCACCTGCCTTACCCCCTTCCTGGGGTCCTCCCTCCCCGTTACTAAAGCCACAGAGCTGGCGGTGCCCCTCACCACCGGCGGAATGAAGTACTTAGCAGGCGCCGCCAAGCCGCTGGTCACCCCCGGCACGAACTCGCAGAGGACGCCCCGCGAGACGAGGAACTCGCATTCTTCGAAGCCCCTTCCGAAGACAAGGGGATCGCCGCCGTGGAGCCGAACCACGAGGTCGTACCGCTGGGCGTAGCCCAACAACAACTCGTTGATCTCCTCCTGGCTCGGCCCGACGCCCCCAGGCCTCTTCCCCACGTCTATTACAAGCGCGCCTGGCTTAACCCGTCTCAGAAGCTCAGCCGGCACAAGCCTGTCATGTAACACCACGTCGGCAGACTCGAGAAGCCTAAGGCCTCTGACTGTGATGAGCTCGGGATCCCCCGGCCCGGCACCTACTATGTAGACGCGGCCCACAGGAGGAATTTGTAATAAATATATGAGTTCTCACACCCCATGATCTTCGAAAAGGCGAAACGGCTGTTTCCCGGCGGCGTCAACTCGCCAGCGCGGGCACTCAAGCACCTCCCCGCCCCCCTGGTGGCCAGAGGCGCCTCGGGGCCGTACCTATACACCGACCGGGGCAATCTCATCGATTACTGCATGGCCTTCGGCGCCGTAATCCTAGGCCACGCCCACCCCAAGGTCAAGAGAGCCGTGGAGGAACAACTGGAGAGGGGGTGGATCTACGCCCTTTTGACAGAGGAGGAGGTGATATACGCCGAGAAGATACGGGCACACGTCCCCTCCGTGGAGAAGATGCGCATAGTCAACAGCGGCACCGAGGCCACCATGAACGCCATAAGGCTGGCCCGGGGCTACACAAGACGCGACGTCGTCATTAAGTTCGACGGCAACTTCCATGGCTCCCACGACTACGTCCTGGTCAAAGCCGGGTCTGGCGCCGCCACCTGGGGCGTCCCCACCAGCGCCGGAATACCGCAAGACGTCGTCAAACTCACCGCGGTGGTGCCGTATAACGACGTTGACGCATTTATAAAAGCGGTGAGAGAGACGGGGGACCGCTTGGCCGCAGTCATAGCGGAGCCCATTGCCGGCAACTACGGCCTCATAATTCCAGACAGGGAGTTCATTAAGACGCTTAGAGAGGAGACTGAGAAGGTGGGAGCCCTCCTCATATTCGACGAGATAATTACCGGCTTCAGAGTGGGGCTCTCAGGCGCGCAGGGATACTTCGGCGTCAAGCCGGACCTCACCACGTTGGGCAAGGTGGTGGGCGGCGGCTTCCCCATAGGCATCTTCGGCGGCCGCGCCGACGTGATGGACTTAGTGACGCCCAGCGGCCCCGTCTACAACGCGGGCACCTTCAACGCGCACCCGGTCTCAATAGCCGCGGGCCTCGCCGTAATTACAGAGCTAGAAACCGGAGAGCCCTACCGCGTGGCTAACCAAGCGGCTGAAAAGCTCGCCAAAGGGCTAGAAGACATAGCCAGCCGTGCCGGCTTTGAGGTGGTTGTTAAACAGTTGGCGTCTATGTTCCAGCTCTACTTCAAAAAAGGCGATGTAAAGACGCCGCAAGACGTCAGAGAAAGCAACGAGAAGCTCTACCTAAAGCTACACGAAATCGCCATCAAACACGGCGTGTACCTCACCCCCTCGCAGTACGAAGTCAACTTCACCTCAGCCGCACACACCCCAGACGTGGTGGAGCAGACTCTAGCCGCCTTAGAACAATCTTTCAAAGAGCTGAAAAGAGAAGCCACCTAAACTTTTTAAGACGAGCAGAAAGAATTTTATGGAAGTCGCCAGCCTGCTCCGAAGAAAATTGATCTCCCTCCCGGCAAACGCCTCGATTCGAGATGCGGTGAAGCTCATGGCCGAGCATAACGTGGGGCTGTTGCCTATCGTCGACAGCGACGGGCGGCCGCTCGCGGTGATTTCTGAACGCGACGTAATAAAAGCCTTGGCCTCCGGCGCCTCTCTCGATACGCCGGCACTACAAATAGCGCAGAGGGAGCTGGTCGCCGTGACGCCCGACACAGACGTGTACGACGCGGTGATTAAAATGAGGCAGAGGAAGATACGGCATCTACTAGTGGTCAACAAAGAGGGAAAACTCGCCGGCGTCCTCTCCGTTAGAGACTTCATGAGAGACGAAGTCTTGTCGTACCTAGGCTTCCAAGCCTGGCAGCCACCCGACTACGACAAGCCTGAGTTCATGTCCCTTTAACCACCACGCAGACAGCCGCTCGACATATTGAACATCAACGTCTCAGAGACCACAGGAGGAAGAGATATATAACGCAAACGCGGCGATTGTTATGAAAAGCGTTAAGGAGCTAATCGCCAGGTTCCACGAGGCTCCCCTCATCGTCTTTTGGGAGTCCACCAAGGCCTGCCCCCTCGCATGCAGACACTGCAGGGCAGACGCCATCTTCAAGCCGCTACCTGGCGAGCTGACGACCACAGAGGGGAAACGCCTCATAGAGCAAGTTGCCGAGTTCGGAGACCCCAAGCCGCTCCTCGTCATAACAGGCGGAGACCCCCTCATGAGGGCCGACCTATTCGAGCTGGTGGATTACGCAAACGCGCTCGGCGTGCCAGTCTCCCTGGCGCCCGCCGTTTCACCTAATTTAACAGAGGAGACGCTAAAGGAGATAAAGACACACGGCGTGAAGTCCATCTCCATCAGCCTAGACGGCGCCAGGCCCGAGACACACGACGAGCTCAGAGGTGTGCCCGGCAGCTTCCACGACACAGTCAAGGCCATAAAGACGGCGGTGGAGATGGGGGTGCCGGTTCAGGTCAACACGGTGGTGTGGCGCAAATCGTTGCAGGAGTTGCCCGAAGTGGCTAAACTCCTCCGCGACCTCGGCGTGAAGGTATGGGAGGTCTTCTTCCTCATCGTGACGGGCAGAGCCAGAGAGGAGCTAGACGTCACCCCGGAGGAGTACGAGGCCGCCGTCCAATTCCTCGTAGATGTCTCCACATACGGCTTCCAGGTCAGGACGGTGGAGGCCCCCTTCTACAGAAGAGCCAAGCTGGAGAGGCTAGAAGGCAGGTCCTACGACCACCCCCTCTACCGCGACCTGACAGAAAGGCTCAGAAAATACCTGGGAAACCCCACGAGAGGCGTCGACCCCACCGTAGTCCCCACCCGCGACGGCTTCGGCATCATCTTCGTAGCCCACGACGGCACTGTAACCCCAAGCGGCTTCCTCCCATATCCGCTGGGCAACGTGAGGAGGCAAAACCTCGTCGAGATATACAGGAAACACCCCCTCCTCCTAAAGATGCGTAGCGGAGAATTCGGCGGCAGATGCGGCGTCTGCAGATATAGAGACATATGCGGCGGCTCCCGGGCCAGGGCCTACGCCTACTTCGGAGACCCGCTGGCAGAGGACCCGGCATGCATATACAAGCCGGTAGTGCTGATATTCCACGGCTCACGAGACCAACGCCACAACGAGCAGGCGAAGGCGCTGGCGGAGGCGGTGGGAGCGGGATACGCCTTCATGGAGGCCGAGCCCAAATTCACGGGCGGCCTCGGCATACCCATGTTCATCGCAGACGGCGAGGACTACCGCAAGGCGCTTAAAGTCGCCACAGTCAAGTCGCCGCCGCTCCTTCGGTGGCCCGGCTTCGTGGAGTACCTGCGGGGCCTAGGCGCCGAGCTCTACATCTTCCACGGCCCCGACGAGACAGGCGAAATAAAAGCCACCGGCCTACCCATCGCCCTCCTCTACGGCGACCCCAACATAGACCAGGCGCCCTGCGTCGAGGTCGCGGCGCCGGTCTTACTAACCCGCGGCTACATCTACAACAAAACCGAGGAGCGATACAGGAGATGCAAAGCCAAACTCCTCCCACCGCTGGCAGAACAGCCAGAATTTATACAATACCTACGGAACACCATACCCACAATCCTCAAACACCACACACCACAACCCCCGTAACGCATCTCAACCAGCGGTATAACTACGCGTTCACAGCCGCCTACCAACAAGACCCCAGCTCAACAGAAGAAGATGGACGAACCCGGCAAAAAGGTTAAAAAAGATTAAGCCAAGCGTTTATATTGTCACAAGACAGCCCGTGAGTGAGGCGTCTCCGCTACCTACGATATTTATAGATCCGTCTGTTGAGCCTAGGTATAGAGCTGTCTGTATCTATGAGGGTAGTTTAAGGACGTGTTTTAGGCCGGAACCGCGGGCGTTTCTTGTCTTTGACAATGGCGGTTACCTCCACATAGGCAAGAAGAAAATTATTAAACGGTTTGACCTTATGCACGCGTATAGGTTTGCGCACAGTACAGTTAGCCGACTTCCTCGTGGGAAGTTGTTGGAGGTTAAGCTTGAGCGGTCGTCAACGGGGGAGCTGGTTGGTGTTATTAATGTGCTTAAACCTGTACCTGTGCGTATATGTAGGACGGGTGGTTGTGTAGACGTATCTTCAACTGAACAGGTTAGCGATGGTGATGTGGTTGAGATTGGCGGTGTGCGTGCTGTTTTTAGGGTTTTTGCGTAGGGGCTACAGGACTTCTGTTCTGTTTACTATTACGGGACCTGTTTCTTTCACCTGGCCGATTGTCTTGGGGTTGAGGGGTTCTAGGTGGGCTAGGGCGTGTTCCAGGTTGTTTTTGTCTGTGTATACAACCATGCCTATTCCCATGTTGAAGACGCGGTAGGCCTCCGTGGGGTCTACGCCGCGTTTTATCACCTCTTTAAAGAGGCAGGGCACGTCGAAGTTCAGCTCTGCGCCTTTGTCGCCGAGCGCCTTTTTCAACTTTTTGTAGGCGCCTCCTGTGATGTGGACCGCGCCGGCTGCTACGCCCTTTTTCATGGCTTCTAGGACGGGCGTGTAGTCTGCGACTTCTGCCAGGAGGAGGTCCGCCGCGCGGCGGCCGCAGATCTCCTCGTCGGGTTTGAAAAGGCGTCGGAGGAGGCTGTAGCCGTTTGCGTGCGGTCCTGTGGAGGGTAGCCCGATTAAGATGTCGCCTGGCTGCGGGGGGCGCGTGTTGGCGGCGCGTGTGCCCATAACCGTGCAGACCACATCTATCCCGGTCACGACGCCGGGAAGCACCGCCGTCTCGCCGCCTAGAAGCGCGGCGCCGACTTCCGCCGCCTTGGAGGCGACGCCGGCCACCACCCTGGGCACCTTGTCTAGGTGTTGGGGCTCCACGGCGATGTAGTCCACCACGGCCGCCGGCTTAAACCCGTCGCAGACCATGTCGTTTACGTTTACCGTGACGCAGTCGCGCCCAGCCACCTCCAGCCTGTCTTGCTCCAGCGCCAGCACCGCCTTTGTGCCGACGCCGTCTACGTGGAGCGTAAAGTCGACGCCGCCTATCTTCAGCCACCGGGTGTACAGGCCCTGGACGCCTGTGAGATGCCGCGCGACTTCTCGATGAACAGCCCAGTGTTTGTCCAGGTCCACCCCGGCGTCTTTGTATTTCATGGCCGCATGCAGAGGGTGCAGACGGGCAGACCCAGCTTTTTGAAGACCTCCTCCAGCTCGTCTGGCGTCAGGTAGGTGAACCCGTCTACCTCAAGGACGTGTTTGACGTCGTCTTTAGACACCGCGTTGAAGATCATGTGGTCTTCGGGGGGCATCTTTACGCCGTAGGGGCACCTCCTCCTAAGCGGCGGAGCCGCGACCGCGGCGTGGACCTCCACCGCGCCTCCCTTCTCTCTGAGGAGCTTGGTGATGAGCTTCAGGGTGATGCCGCTTATTATGCTGTCGTCTACCAGAAGCACCCTTCTGCCGCGTACGGCCGATTCGACCACGTTGGCCTTCAGCTGGATGACAGCCATCCTCTCCCTCACCTCGTCTAGGAGCGCGCTTCTCCCTCTGGTGGTGGCCACGAAGGCGGGTATATACGGCTTCTTAAGCGCCGCGGCTATATGCGCGGCGTAGTAAGACCCCGTCTCGGGGACGCCCGTCACCACGTCTATGTCTGTTTTTATCTTCTCCGCTATTCTCCCGGCGACT
>Ga0197142_1000477_pt1 | contig 36800 bp, 36 predicted proteins | sample GBS60_MetaG_FD_148614 | JGI IMG/M metagenome (GOLD analysis project Ga0197142, IMG submission 148614) | Sediment microbial communities from Great Boiling Springs, Gerlach, Nevada, United States - GBS 60_MetaG | ecosystem: Environmental > Aquatic > Thermal springs > Hot (42-90C) > Sediment...
GCGCGATATTCAACAGGTCGTTGATTAGGCGCGTGAGGCGGTCAGTTTCTTGGTCGATAATCGAGTAGAACTCGCGTCGCTCTTCAGGGGTGAAGGCGTCTTCGGAGTCCATCAGCAGGGTGGAGATGAAGCCCTTGATGGCGGTCAGTGGGGTGCGCAGTTCGTGTGAAACGGTCGCCACGAACGCCGACTTCATGCGTTCCAAGTTGCGGATGTCGGTGATGTCGTTGAAGATCATCACCATGCCCATCGGTCTTTGGTCTTCGCCGCGCACGATGGCGTTTTGCACCTGATAGATATGTTCCTTGCCGTCGATTTGCACGGTGATTTCGACGAGGTCGCCCTCTTTTTCCTCTTCGAGGGCAGCGCGTATCATCCCTCGGATGACTTCGTTGCTGATGATGTCCGCGTAGTTTTTGCCCAGCACATCAGGTCCCAGTCCGAACACGCGCCGTGCGGCGGCGTTCATCTGGTTGATGCGTCCGTTGTGATGCACCAAGATAAGCCCCGCGCGCAGGCTTTCGATGGTGTGGACGAGTTCCTCTTTCTCTTCGAGGATGGCTTGGTAGAGTCGCATGCCCGCAATCACAGCGGCGGCGTTGCGTGCCATGCGCTCCAGCAGGCGCACATCCTCGTCGATAAAGTGTCCGCCGCGCTGCTTGTTGAACGCATGCAGCACGCCAATCGTCTGGCGGTCAATCACACGGTTCTCCTCGTCGCGCTTTTCGAGAATCAGCGGCACGCACACGAGGTTGCGGATATGCAGCATCGCCACATGCTCTTTGCTGGTGCGCGGGTCGGTGATGGCGTCGTGGACGATGATGGGTTTACCCTCGCGGAACACCTCGCCTGAGACGCCCTGTGTGGCGCGCACGCGCAGGAGGCGTATTTCGTCGTCGGTTAGCCCGTAGGCGGGCGGATAGGCACGCAGTTCGCCCTCTTCAGGGTCGTGCAGCATAAACACGACCTTCTCCGCCTGCAGAATCGCGCCGATTTGCCGCACGAGGCGTTTGAGGGTCGCCTCGTAGTTGGCAGGGCTGGCGACTTCAGCAGCGACCACCTCCGCGCTCTTCGTAGCCGCGGAGGCGCCGTTGCGCGGCTGGCTCTCCAACTCCCGAATGCGCTGGATCGCGCGCTCGTACTCCGTTTTTACCTGGTTATACTGCTTCAGCAGCTCACGATAGGCTTGCTCCCAGTTCATGGTTCGCTCCTCGCTAATAAGCGTCGATGATGGCTATACACTCTGGCAAATTATAGCACATCGAAGGTTCCCGATAGAGCCGTCAATCTGCTTAGGTTTTAGACGGCGGTTGGAGTGCGCTGTTCTGAAGCGCGCCGTCCAGCAGCGGGCGCACTAAATCCAGCGGGATGGGGAACACCACCGTTGTATTGCGCTCGCCCGTGATTTCCGCCAGCGTCTGCAGGTAGCGCAGTTGCAACGCGGCAGGCTGCTGCGCGATCATCCGCGCGGCTTGCACGAGTTTTTCAGCGGCTTGATACTCGCCTTCGGCGGCGATGATTTTGGCGCGTCGCTCGCGCTCACTCTCCGCCTGACGCGCCAACGCACGCTTCATCTCCTCAGGCAGCACTACATCGCGAATCTCCACATTCGTGACCTTCACGCCGAACGCTTCGGTCTGCTCGTCGATGATGGCTTGCAGTTGCTGGTTAATCTTGTCGCGTCGCGCCAGCAGGTCGTCTAACTCTGCCTGACCAATCACGCTGCGCAGGGTCGTCTGCGCAATCAGGCTGGCGGTCTGGATGTAGTCGGTGATCTGCACAACCGCGTCTTTGGGATCCATCACCTTGAACAGCACGACGGCGTCCACGCTCACTGACACATTGTCGCTGGTGATGGCTTCCTGGCGGGGCACATTCATCGTCACGATGCGCGTGTCCACAATCCGCGCCGTGTCGATGATCGGGATTAGGAAGATGATGCCTGGTCCTTTGACGCCCTGAAATCGCCCCAGACGCAGTACAACAGCGCGCTCCCATTCGGGCAGCACGCGCAGCGACGCTCGCAACACGATAATCACAAACAAAATCAGCGCAATCGTCGTTGTCGAGAATGGATTGTCGAGAAAATTCATCGCATAGCCTCCCTATGTTTTATTCGATCCCCTCCTTAAGGTTCCCCCTGCCCGCAGGGGGAACCGAACGGGCGCGTCCTCATCGGTTCCCCTCGCGAAGCGGGGGGAACCTTAAGGAGGGGGGTAAAACCGTACCCTACCTGTCCAACCACCAGTGTAGTGTACCTCATCACAGCCACTTTTTGACCGTTTCGGCGCACCGTTGTGCCGCGCCTTGATGCTTCTGGATGAGTTCGGACGCCTGCTGGGCAATCCGCTCGCGCAGTTTGGGGTCGTGCAGTAGGCGTAGGATGCCCTCGGCGAGTTGCTCGGCGGTCTGCACTTCGAAGCCGACGCCCGCCGCCTTCGCCAACTGCGCAATATCGCGGAAGTTGTGCGTGTAGGGTCCGAAGAAGACGGGCTTGCCGTGCGCCAGCGGCTGGAACAGGTTCTGCCCGCCCAGTGGCGCGAACGCCCCGCCCACCACCACCACATCGGCGACACTATACAGGCTCGCCAGCTCGCCGAAGGTGTCCACAACCACCACCTGTGCGTGTGCGCCGTCGGACAAGGGCAGTTGGCTGCGACGGTGCGGGGTCAGCCCGCGCGCCTGCAGTAGCTGTTCCACCTCGCCGACGCGCTCCAGGTGGCGCGGCGCAAGCACCAGGCATGTGTCGGGCAGCGTCGCCCGCACGCGCAAGTAAGCCTCCACCACCAGTTGCTCCTCGTCGGGCGTGCGCGTGCTACCCACCACCAGCACAGGCGCACCTTCAGGCAGCGACAGGATCTGCCGCCACTCGTCCGCCGTGCGGTCTAACGCGCCCAACGCTTGGTCGAACTTCGTGTTGCCGCACACCTCGATGCGCGACGGCGACGCTCCCAGCGCAATAAATCGCGCGGCGTCGGTCGGCGACTGCGCACAGATGAAATCCACACGGCGTAGCATCGCAGCATAGAGTGGGCGGACGCGCGGAGCGCGTTTCGCCGTGCGGTCGCTAATCCGCCCGTTCAGGATCAGCACGCGCCCGCCGCGACGATGCTGCTCAGTTAGCAGGTTCAGCCACAGTTCGGTCTCGAATAGCACCAGCGCGCGAGGCTGGATACGGCTCAACGCGCGGCGCACAGCGAACGGCAAGTCCAGCGGGCAGTAGACGAAGTAGTCCACCACATCGCGCAGTGCGCCGAGGGCGGTCTGCTGTCCCGTCGGAGTGGTGGTGCTGAACACCAGTTCGTAGTCGGGTAGCAGTTGGCGCAGGTGTTTGACAACAGGCTGCGCTGCCAGCGTCTCGCCAACGGACACACAGTGGATCCACACGCGCGGCTTGCCCGACGGCGGCGGCACGGGCACGAACCCCAACCGCTCCGCCCAGCGGTCGCGCCACGAACCCGCGATGATGCGCCACAGCACATACGGAACCCACAACGGCGCAAGCAGCAGCAGTGCAAGGTTATACAGTGCGCGCATTATGGCTTCGCCCCCCGTGCAATCGCTTCCGCGCGGTCTTGTAGCGCGTTGATGGCGTTTTCCAACTGCTCCGCCAATCGCGCGAAGTCGTCCTTGTCGGCGTCTTCGGGAACCCACACAGGCTCGCCAATCAAAAACACTGCTCGCGCGAACGGCAACGGGATGAGATACCTATCCCAAGTGGGCAGCAAAATGCGCGGGTGCGCGCCGATGCCTGCGGGGTAGATGGGCGCGTGCGCTTTCTGGGCAATCAGCAGCGCGCCGAGTTGGAACTTGCCGCTGGGACCGCGCGGACCGTCGGGGGTGAACGCCAGCACCGCGCCTTTGCGCACCTCGCGCGCCGCTTCCAACGCCGCCCGCACCCCGCCCCGACTGGTGGAACCGCGCAGCGTGCGGAACCCGAAGCGCGTGAAGATTTCGTTCTGGATATCGCCGTCGCGCGAGAGCGAAATCATCGCCAAGATGCCGCGCCCGCGCATGTAGTTTGCGGGGATGAGCGTGCGTCCGTGCCACGAGACCATCACCGCGCCCGTACCTTGCTGCAGGTGGCGTTCGATCGGTTCCCAGCCCTCTACATACAGACGCAGGGTGCATCCCAGTCCGCGCGCGAGTGTGTAGCCCAGCCAGCCCAGCCGCCTCGCGCGTCGCCTGTCCCGCTCCAAGCGCTCCACCTCTGCCACGGTAGGGATTATACCGTAAGGAGAAGTCTTCGCCGCGAACCTTATCCCCAAACTCGCGCTTCATCTGCATATCCCCTACCAACGCGCTTTGGCGCGCAACAGGGCTAACCACTGCGCGTCCAAACTAAGCCCCCACCTCCCTTGCATCCCCGTAAAAGTGTAGTGTGCCATCCGTGCCTTGTGAAGAAACGCTCATGCGTATGGTATAATCTCCATCGTGGACACGGTGCTGATCACGGGCGGTGCGGGCTTTTTGGGCTACCATTTGGCGCATCACTTCGCCTGCAAAGGTGTGCGCCCCGCGCTCCTGGATATTGCGCCCTACGAGGAGTCGGAGTACCCCGACGGGACGCTGTTTTTCAAAGGTGATGTGCGCAACCGCGACGAAGTGCGCGCGGCGTTGGAGGCGTCGCGCCCGCGCTGGGTCGTTCACGGCGCAGCTGCACTGCCCCTGTGGAAGCGCGCCGACATCTTCAGCGTGAATGTGGATGGCACGCGCACCGTATTGGAAGAGTCGTTCCGCGCAGGGGTCGAGCGCGTCGCGCATGTGTCCTCAACCGCCGTCTACGGCGTGCCGAAAAAGCATCCGATTGAGGAGACCGACCCGCTAAGTGGCGTCGGTCCCTACGGCGAAAGCAAGATTCTGGCAGAGCGCATCTGTGAGGAGTTCCGCGCCAAAGGGCATATCGTACCTGTGATTCGCCCGAAGACCTTTATCGGGCAGGCACGGCTGGGCGTGTTCCAGATTCTGTACGACTGGGTGGAGTCAGGGGCTCGTATCCCGATGATTGGCAGCGGGCGCAACCGGTACCAGTTGCTGGAGGTCACCGACCTTGCGGAAGCGTACTGGCTGGCGTGTACCGTGGACGCTGAGCGAGCAAATCACACCTTCAACATCGGCGCGGAACGGTTCCAGACCGTGCGCGAGGACCTTCAGGCGTTGTGCGACTTCGCGGGGTCGGGCGCGCGTCCGATGGGCACGCCCGCCGCACTGGTCAAACTCGTGCTGCGCGTGCTGGAGGCGCTCAAACTCTCGCCGCTGTATAAGTGGGTCTACCTCACTGCAGACAAGGATTCGTTCGTGTCCATCGAGCGGGCGAAGGCGCAGTTGGGCTGGCAGCCTGTGTATAGCAACGCCGAGGCGCTGATTCGTTCCTACCAGTGGTACTTGGAGCATGCGTCGGGCTTAGAGGTCGGCACGGGCGTGACGCACCGTGTGGCGTGGGAGCAGGGCGCGCTGAAGGTGTTCAAGTGGCTGCTGGGCGGGCGTAAGAAGCCGCGTCGCGCCTCCGCGCCAACACACTGACGCCTACCCTAAAATCCGCTCGATGTAGCGCTGGGTTTCGGGGAAGGGGGGCACGCCGCCGTACTGCAACACGCGCCCTGGTCCTGCGTTGTACGCCGCCAGCGCAAGGCGCAGGTCGCCGAACCGTTGCAGCAGGTGGCTAAGGTACCGCACGCCGCCCTCGATGTTCTGCCCGGGGTCAAACGGGTCGCTGACGCCGAGCGCGCGGGCGGTTTCAGGCATCAGTTGCATCAGCCCCTGCGCGCCTTTGGGCGAGACGGCGCGCGGGTCGCCCCCCGACTCCGCCTCAATAATGCGCAGCACCAGTTCGGTGTCCAGATTGTAGCGGGCGGCAATCGGGGCGACGACGGGTTCCCACTGGCGCACACGAATCTGCATGCTAGGCGGGGGCGTCCCGCCGACGGGGAAGCCCACAGGCGCGACAAATGCCGATTCGAGCGGCGCGGGCGGCTCGCCCCGCAGCGACTGCAAACGCGCCTCAATCGCCTGCACCCGTTCCAGAGTCCTCTGAAAGGCGTCGCTGATACGCATAGACGGCAGCCTCGTCGATGGCGTACTGCATCAGGCGGTTCATCTCCTGCTGGTGCTGCTCATACGCGCGGAGGCGCAGTTGGGTGAGTGCTTCGCGTTCGCGCCGCGCCTGCAAGTAGATCTCCCGCGCGTGCGCTTCCTGCTCCAACAACAACGGCAGCGTGTCCTGCAGGCGTTGTAGGCGGGTCTGCAGCGCGTCAAGGGTCTGTTCGCGCTGCGCCCATTCGTTGGGGTGGAAGGCTGTGCTTGCCAGCTGGCGCATCTGCTCGGTCAGCGCATGGATTTGCGCCTGCAACTGGGCGCGTTGGCGCACTGCCTCCTGCACCGCGCGGTAGGCAATCTGCTCGCGCGTTTCCCGATAGCGCAGCACCCGCTCCAGACGAAAACGAAAGCGTCGCATTCTCGCGATTCAGTATCGGCACATGAGGTGATTCTCTGCACTGATTCCTATCGCCCACAATCTTGGCGCAATACTAGTCGTACAGGCATGGTTAATCACCTCCGCGAGCGCATGTAGGAGCGGAGGTGATTTTGTGTGTGGTGTTGGTGGTGTGAGGTAGACCGAGCGTAGGAAAGGGCACACTCGAACACCCTTCTCCATAGCCGACAAAGGCTGGCAGGATGCGGTACAATCCTGGTGTAGACAGCGTGTCTAAAAATTTGGAGGGGACAAGACATGCGCCGCCACAAGCGTACATACGGCTCAATCGTACTGTGGGCATTTATTGAGCTATTTTACGCCTTTACGGTGATAGGTAGAGCAGATAATTTCTTAGTGGATGACATATATTTGTTAGAGGACACATGTATAAAAGAATTTCATCGTCTCAAGCAGGCGAACGCACTGGATCTGAGGGGCGCGATACAGGCGTATCCGAATGCGAGTTCGATCCGCGTGGAGGATTCATATGAGGGCGTATACACGCTGTTGGTCGTCAGAACAGGCTCGGATGCTGGAATCACGCTATTTTTCGATAAAGACGGGCAATTGGCGGAAGTAAAAGGCGCCCCTTTCCGCATTCGTGGCGAATTCTTCAGGGAGATTGCCGCGCTGACTATCTTTTCAATCGCTCTCTTGCCCTTGATTGCGCTTGTGTTTGTGGCTCGACCGCTGGATATTCCTCTAATACGGAGTGGTGCGTCTTTGTCTTTGGGGACGCTACTATCATACTGGAGTGGGCTAACAGTGGACCCGTTGAACCCGCGCCTGTCGCTGATTGTGAATGGCATCATTTACGGCGTGGCGTTGGGGGCAGGTGTCTGGGCGGTTGTGGAGGTTTTCCGAAAGCGCGACGCGATACGGCGCGCGATTTTAGGCGAGCCAGAAGTAGGTACAATCTACCCCCAGTGAACCCCATCGTTGTTAGCGTCGACACGGGCGGCACTTTCACCGATTTTGTGCTGTGGCGGGAGGGGCGACTGCGGCTGCTGAAACTGCCTTCCACGCCGTCCATGCCCGAACAGGCGGTACTGGACGGGCTGCGCCAACTGCTGCCAGATCCGCCCCCACACGGGTTCACCCTGCTGCACGGCACGACGGTCGGCACGAACTGCATTTTGGAGCGCAAGGGTGCCCGCACGGCGTTCCTGACAACGGAGGGCTTTCGCGACCTGCTGTTTCTGGCGCGTCAGGACAGGCGACAACTCTATTCGCTAAGGCCCGAGCCGCGTCCCTGCCTTGCCGAGCGTGCCTTGTGTGCGGAAGTGCCTGAACGACTCGCGCACGACGGCACGGTGCTACGCCCGCTGGACACGAGCGGGCTGAGCCGACTCATCCGCCGATGGAAGCGCGAGGGGGTGGAGGCGGTCGCGGTGTGCTTGCTGTTTGCCTACGCGAACCCCACGCACGAGCGGATACTGAAAGAGATTCTGTCGCCGCACTTCGCCGTGTCGCTCTCCAGCGAGGTTGCGCCAGAGTTCCGCGAGTACGAACGCGCTAGCACCACCTTCTTGAACGCGTACCTGACGCCGCCGATGATTCGGTATCTCAGCTCGCTGGAGCGGCACGCGAGCAGGCTGGGCGCGATCCGCACGCTGGTGAGCCACTCGGCGGGTGGGTTGATGGACACAGGGCGCGCCTGCGCGCTACCTGTGGGCACAATCCTGTCGGGTCCTGCAGCAGGCGTGATAGGCGCGTGGGCAGTCGGACGGGGTGTCGGCGCGCACCGACTGCTGACGCTGGACATCGGTGGCACTTCTACGGACATGGCGCTGATTGACCGCGAGCCGCTGCGCACGAACTTCGGCGAGCTCGAGGGCATGCCACTGCGCCTGCCGCGCTTGGATGTGCATACAATCGGCGCGGGCGGAGGGTCTATCGCGCATTTGGATATGGCGGGCGGGCTGCGCGTCGGTCCCGAAAGCGCAGGCGCAGACCCAGGACCCGCCGCCTACGGCAAGGGCGACCGACCGACGCTGACCGACGCGCATCTGGTGCTGGGGCATCTGCTGCCGCAGGCGTTCGGCTTCGGGCGCGTGGCGGTTGACCCCGACCGCGCGGCGCGAGCGCTCGAGCCGCTAGCACACGCGCTGGGCTTGAGCCTGCACGCGGCTGCCGAGGCGATTGTGGCGCAGGCGCGGGCGAAGATGGTACGCGGGCTGCGCAGCGTCTCTGCCGCGCGCGGGATTAGCCCAGAGACCTGCACGCTGCTGGCGTTTGGCGGCGCGGGCGGGCTGCACCTCTGCGCACTGGCACGGATGCTGGGCGTGCGCCAGTGGATTGCGCCGCCGTATCCAGGCGTACTATCGGCGTATGGACTATTGTGGATGGACAGGGTGCATGAGGCGCGGCGCACCGCGCTGATGTCCCTGCCCGACACGCGCACAACGCGACTGGACGCCGTCCTGCTGGAGTTGCGCGCCGAGTGTGAAGCGGCAATGCAAACGATGGGCGCGTCGCCAAGCGACTACGAACTGCATGCATTCGCCGACCTGCGCTACGAAGGGCAGTCCTACGAGATTACCGTGCCGCTTGACCCCGACCGTCCTGCCCACGCCCGCCAAGCGTTCGAGCAGCAGCATGCGGCACGGTACGGCTTCACCCTGCCTGACCGCCTTGTAGAGTTAGTGAACCTGCGCCTGCGGGCGGTTGCGCTGCACCCAAAGCCTGCAGGCGCATGCTGGGAGCCGCCCGACACGAGTCTGAGCAACCTGCCCACTGCGGTTCGGCTAATCCTACACGGCGAGGCACGGCAAGTTCCTGTAATCCCCCGCGACGCGCTGCAGCCGAACATGCCCATCCCCACGCCTGCGCTAATTGTGCAGCCCGACTCGACGCTGCTGCTTGAGCCAGGCTGGGAAATCTTCGTCGATAGACGCACAGGCGCACTGATTGGGAGAGTAGTATCGTAGGGGAATCCACTTTAACCGCGAACCTTTGACCTATGCGGCGCAGCAAGCCTGCAACGCAGCGTATGGATTACGACACCCCATGGAAGGAGTTCCTAACGGTCTTCTTCCGCTGGTTTCTCAAGTTGGTGCTGCCCGAACTGTACGAACGAATCGATTGGCGGCGGCGCGCCGTGTTTTTGGATAACGAGTTGCGACGGCTGTCGCCCCGCAGCGAAACAGGACGCCTTTACACCGACAAACTGGTCAAGGTCTGGCAGAAAGGTGACCCTTCGCAGCCCTTTCTGGTACACATCGAGGCGCAGAACCAGTATCGCGGTGACCTCCCTGAACATACCTATACCTACAACGCACGCATTTGGATAGAGACACGCCTATATGTCGTCAGCATCGTGATTCTGGGCGACAAGAACCCGAACTGGCGTCCGCCGAATCGCTACCAGCGGGAGATGCCAGGCACGCGATTGGATTTCGAGTACCACCTTGTCAAACTGCTTGACCTCGATGAGGAGTGGTTGCTTCAAGAGGCGCGTCAGCGCAATCCTGCGGCGCTGATGCTGCTGGCGTTTCGTCGGGCGCAGGAAACCGAGAACGATGCGCATGCCCGCTTCGAGGCAAGGAAGCAACTGGTTCAGCTCATGCTCGATAGGAGGTATAATTTGGAGCATCAGGCGCATATTCTGCGCTTGCTGGAGTGGGTGATGATACTACCAGAGGTACTGGAGAAGCAACTCGATGAGTTTATCGAGGAGTATAAGCGTGAGCGTGGCACGACATTTGTGTCGCGCTTCGAGAAGCGCGCCATCCGCAAGGGGCTGATGGAGGGACTCCAGCAAGGCTTTGAGCAGGGTGTCCAGCAGGGTATTCAGCAGGGTATCCAGCAGGGTATTCAGCAGGGTATTCAGCAGGGTATTCAGCAGGGTATTCAGCAGGGTATTCAGCAGGGTATCCAGCAGGGTATCCAGCAGGGTGTGGCGGCGATGAGGAGTTCGCTGATGCGTATCCTGCGCCGTCGATTCGGCGAGGAAGCAGAGCGGCTACGCCCTGCGATAGATGCGATTGGCTCGCTGGAGAGGCTGGAGCTACTGATGGATCTCGCGCTGGACGCGCCCACCCTGCAGGCATTCGCGGACGCGCTGTCGCGTGACGCTTCATCGGTTAGCCCTTCTGAATGACCGTTGCGGAGGTTCTGCTGCTTACAGGCGGTAGGCTGGCGTATCAGACGCTGACCTACGCCGTGTCTGCTTCGTTTCCGAACGCGCCCCAGCCTGGTGCAGGCGTGCTGGTTCCCTTGCGGGGCCGCCTCGCGTTGGGGTTGGTGCTGCGCGTCTACACACTGGAAGCCCCTCCTACGCAGGACTACCCGCTCAAGCCCATCGAGTCGGTGCTGGCGCAGCCGCTACTGGATGAGCGACTGCTTGGGCTGATGCGCCTAATGGAGCGCACGCTGCTCTGTTCGCCTGCGCAAGCGGCGCAGACCGTGCTGCCCACAGCGACGCGCTATCGACTGCGCGCCGTGGTTGAACTCGTCGCGTCCGTGCCTCCGTTGCGTTCGCACGCGCAACGGATGACCGCTGAGGCGATTCTGCGGCATGGGGGGCGGGTGAGCCTGAGAACGCTGAAACGCGAACTTGCAGCAGCGATTTGGCAGTCTGGGCTGCGCGGGTTGCGCGAGAAGGGTTGCGTACGCACTGTGTACGACCTGGCACCGCCGCCACCACCCCCGCGCACGGAGCCGTGGGTGGAACTGGACGCGTCGCCCGAAGCGTTAGAGGCGTTTTTCGCGTCAGACGCCGCCCGTGCCCCCGCCCAAGCGCGCCTGCTCCTGCACTTGCTGGAGCATCCTGACGGTAGGCTGCCCCGCCGCACCTTGCTGGAAGCGACGGGCGCAAGCCCTGCAACACTGCGTGCGCTCGAATCGCGCGGATTGGTGCGTCAAATTGCCGCTGATGCGGAACCAATCCCGCTCGCAGCGACCCCGCCGACGCTTACCCCTGCTCAGCAGCATGCCGTAGACGCCTTGCGTGATGCGCTGCGACAAAGGGTCTACCAGCCGTTCCTCCTGTATGGCGTCACGGGAAGCGGTAAGACGGAGGTCTACTTGCGTGCTGCTGCGGAGTGCCTGCGCACAGGACGCGGTGTGCTGTTCCTTGCGCCCGAAATCGCGCTCACGGCGCAACTGACGCAGGCGTTCCGCGAACGCTTCGGCGCAGGCATCGCTGTGCTGCACAGCCAACTTAGCCCCGCCGAACGCTACGCGCAATGGCTGCGCATCAGGCGAGGCGACGCGCCAATTGTGATTGGCGCACGCTCTGCCGTCTTTGCGCCCTTGCCGAATGTGGGGCTGATCATTATCGACGAGGAACACGAGACCGCCTACAAGCAGTCCACCGTGCCGACTTATCACGCCCGCACAATGGCGGAAGCGCGTGCTCGCGAGGCGAACGCGGTGCTGCTGCTCGGCTCCGCAACGCCTGCATTGGAGACCTTCCACCGCGCCGAGCAAGGCAACCTGCGCCGAGTGGACTTGCCTGAACGGGTCGGCGGCGCGACACTGCCAGAAACGCGCCTGATAGATCTGCGTGGCAGACCGTTCCAGCCGATTAGCCCCGAACTACTGGACGCGCTGCGCGAGACACTGAGCGCAGACAACCAAGCGATTCTGTTCATCAATCGGCGCGGGTTTGCGCCGATGCTTCTGTGCCGTGAATGCGGCTACACGCCGATGTGCCCGAACTGCTCCGTGTCGCTGGTGTACCATCGCGGGGCAACGCCATTTTTGCTGTGCCACCACTGCGGGCATCGTGCGCACCCGCCGACGGTGTGCCCGCAGTGCGGCGGGACAGCGATACGCCCGTTCGGTGTGGGTGCGCAGCGCGTAGAGGCAACCCTGCGCGAACTAATCCCTGATGTGCGCGTCGCACGGCTCGATCGCGACGCTTTCCAGCAACGCGGGCAATACCTACAGATTCTGTCGGACTTCCGCGCGGGCAACTTACAGGTGCTGATTGGCACGCAAATGGCGGCGCGTGGATTGGACTTCCCGCGCGTGACGCTGGTAGGGGTTATCAGCGCAGATAGGGGGCTATACCTGCCCGATTTTCGCGCCAGCGAGCGTGTGTTCCAACTGCTGACACAAGTAATTGGGCGCGCAGGCAGACGCGAGCAGCGCGGGCGCGCCCTGATTCAGACCTACAACCCCGACCATCCCGCCGTGCAGTGCGCCCTGCGCCAAGACTACGAGGCGTTCTACAGGCAGGAACTCGCGCTGCGTCGCGAGGTAGGCTACCCGCCGTTCGTGCGCTTGGCAAGCGTACAGAGCCAGCATGCGACCCCACCGCTCGCCGAGCAGCCACTGCAGCAACTCGTCGATGCGCTCGCACCCCACATCGGCGAGCAACTGCTGCAGGTTTTGGGACCCGCGCCCGCGCCACTGGAACGGCTGCAGGGGCAGTATCGATACCGCTTGCTGCTCAAGTGCGCACCCGACGCCGAGCCTGCCGACCTGCTCGCCCCTGCGCTGGAAACACTCACCCCCGACGCACGCGCCCGCCTGCGCATCGACATCGACCCGATGCACCTGCTGTAGGTGTGCAGGAAAACTGGCGCGTGCGACGAAACACAATTACGCCGAATGGGGGACACAATGCGTCGCTTCGTTTGGCTACTGGGGCTGTTGGCAATAGCCGCTGTGGGAACTGTCTGGTGGTCTTCGCACAACGCCATTCGCATGGAGCCGCTGGACGCGCAACGCTTCGCCCAAATGAGCGAAACCGAGCAGGTAAAGTGGCTGATTGAGCAGATACTGGCGCGCTCTAAGCGTACCGATTGGTTCGCCCAAATCGTGAACCTGCTAACATCCGCCTCAGTATACAAGGCGCCGCTTCTATTTGCGCATGTAGATGCCATCGGTACGGCGTGTGTGGAGTATGAGATGCCGCACTTGCTCTCTCGGTGCGCCTTGTATCTCGATCGAAAGTTTTCTCACCCAGACCATCTGCTTGTCTATCAAGCACTGATGCAAGCGCGCAAAGGAAACTGGAAAGCTTCCGAACGGACGCTACAACGCATACAGCAGGACGAATTCCGTGCACTGGCGTGGACACACTTGGATTGTTTGCAGGCACAAGTAGGACGCACAGAGTCTGCCCAACAAAGTTTCGATCAAGCACTAAGCCTGATTCGTCAATCAGTGTTTTCAGACCATTACGAAAGATACCTTTTGCGCCTCATATTTCGATACTATCCTGCAGAACAACGAGATGGGTTGCTGCAACGGTTGTCGACACAAATAGACGCCTATCCCGAAACTTTAGTGGTTGCCGAGGTGTACCGCGCGCAGGGCAAGGTGTCCCAGTTGCGTGACATGCTCGAGAGGTCGCCGAGTGCAACTGAGCGCCTCGTGTTGCGAACGAAACTCCTACAGGCGCTCATCGAGCAGGGGCGAGTAGAAGAGGCAATGCGAGAGATTGTGCGGCGAGGCGCTGTGTCCGACACGGTCGCCGTACAAATTCTGGATTCGTTGCATCGGCAAGGATATCGCGACGATTTACAGCGTTTCACAAGCGCGTTGGAGAAAGCACTTCTCGATCGCCAACTCCTCACGAACCCACCCCCACCGAACCATTTTGAGACCGTGCAAGTTGCCACGCGCTATGGACAAATAAGAATTCGGATAGCCAATCCTTACCAAATCTTGGATTCACTTATGGCGGTGTATATAAAAGATGGTTCGCATGAGGAAGTGGAACATCTGTTGGAAGCGTTGTTGCCTGAGTACAGACTCAGCTACCGCCTTAGGCTGGCATCAATCTGCCATGCGGTAGGACAGTCCGCGTTTGCGCGTCAGCAGTTGGAGCGCGTCCTGAACGAGATGCCGCGCGTCGTTTGGGCAGACACATTCGCCACGCAGAGTTACCTCACGCTTGTTGCCTGTGCCTACGCGCGTTTGGGAGATCACTCTCGCGCACTCGAACTCGCTCAGATGGTTCGCCCTGAACATCAGAGAGGAGTCCTAGACGCCATTTTGATTGATCTTCTGGAGGCAATGAACCCCTCAGAGGAGCGTCGTCTTTTCTGGGGCGAGATTGTTGAGATAGCGCAGTAGGTTGAGAATGCCGTTGTTTGGAGACGCGACCGTGATAGGACAGGGCGACTCGCTCGATGTGCAACTCTTTTACTGGATTTTTGAGGGCTGGCGGGCAGATTGGCTCACGCCGATAATGATCTTCTTCTCGGACGCGCTGAAGACGCTGCCTGGGCGGGTCGGCGCGGTGCTGTTGTGGGGCTATCTGCTGTGGCGTGGGGGCAAGGCGCGCGCGTTCGCGCTGTGGCTCATCCCCGTGCTAATCCTGACCAACGAAACCTGCGATCTGCTCAAGGCGTGGGTGAATCGCGAGCGTCCGTGCATCGCGCTGCCGATTGAGCCGCTGACAGGCAGGCTCACTTCTGGCTCGTTCCCGTCGGCGCACGCGGCGAATATGAGCGCGTTGGTGGGCACGGCGACGGCGGTGTGGGGGCGTCGGGCGTTGCTGTGGCTGTTCTGGCTGCCGCTGCTGGTGGGGCTGTCGCGCGTCTATGTGGGCGTGCATTACCCCTCCGATGTGGCGGCGGGCTGGCTGCTGGGCTGGCTGTACGGTTGGGGCGGGGTGCGCCTCGCGCTGTGGGCGTGGCGGCGCACGCGCGAACATAGCGAGGTATAATTTAGGCATGCCGCGCAACAGGGCAATTTATATCGGCGTGCTGGTGGTGGCGGCGTCTGCGCTGCTGTATATCGGGGGGCAGATTATCCGCATCATCGAGTGGTTCCTGCCGTGGGCGGCGGGCATCGGCGTCGCGCTTATTCTAATCGGGCTGTTTGTGGAGATGCAGAGGAGCCGCAAGCCGAAGCCTATCGCGTCCGACACTGCCGCCACGCAGCAGGGGACGCCTATTGGAGCGGAGGAGAAGCAATGAACCGCTGGGTACGGATTGGCATCGCCATCCTGCTGCTGGCGATCTTGCTACGGGTCGGGCTGGCGATTTTCGTGGTGGGGCTGCGCGTGGTGCTGGCGCTGTTCCCGCTGCTGATTCTGGTCGGTGCAGGTTTTGTGGTGTACGGGCTGTACCGCTACTACCGTCGGCGGCTGGTAGAACACCGCGCACCCTACGAACTGGACGACTAAGATGAGTGAAGTAGCGGTAGTTTGGCGTTTCACGCGCCGTCGGCTGGCGCAAGCGATTGAGGACTTGAGCGATGCGCAGTTGAACTGGCGCCTCTTCGACGGGGCGCACTCCATCGCCGAGTACCTCTACCATGTGGCGGGCGTGGAGCTGTATTGGGCGCACCACTTGGGCGGCTGGCAGCCCGCCGATGACTTCGAGGCGGGCGTGCTGCAGTGTACCTGCGACTCGTTTCTGAACGAGAAGCCGTTCCCGCTGCCCCAGTCGTGCTGCAACGCGACGGATGTCAGACGCGCGTTGCAGATTGCCTACAACGCGCTTGCGCCGATTATCGAGTCGCCGACGCCCGAACAGCTCGCCAAGCCCGTGCGTAGCCCGATCGGCGACCCCATCGACGGACGCGAGGGGCTAATCCGTGTCGCCCAGCACGCGGCATATCACACGGGGCAAATCTGGTTGATGCGCATGCATCCGCAGTTCCCAATTTGATGCTGAGGGTGCAGTGAGAGTCCCTATTTACATCCTCTCGATTGGTTTCCTCCGCTAATGGGGGTAATCTGAAGGGAGGGGATTGATTGATTCATGTGCTTTGCCTGCCCAACTGATGATTATCGCGCGTCGAGCGAGGTTGGCGATGAGGACTATGAGACTAACCCCCGTATTGCCTCGATCGAGGGAAAACCGTGCGTGGCGAGATAGTTGCGCAGCCCGTCCACAATCTCCATCGCCAGTGTCGGCTGCACATAGTTCGCCGTGCCGACCTGAATGGCATGCGCGCCCAGCAGCAAGAACTCGATTGCGTCTTCCACACTGCTAATGCCCCCCACACCTATTAGTGGAGTGTCTGGCAGCGACTGACGCACGCGCCAGAGGTGATACTGCGCAATCGGCTTAATCGCGGGTCCCGACAGCCCGCCGACCTTGCTTGCCAAGCGGAACTGGCGTGCTTGGGCGTCGACAGCGACGCCCAGAACGGTGTTGATGAGACACAAGATGTCTGCGCCTGCTTCGACAGCAGCCTGTGCGAACGGTGTAATCTCGCCCCCGTTTGGCGAGAGTTTCGCGATCAACGGCAGGTCGGTCGTTTGGCGCACAGTGGCGACCACCTGCGCTATTAGGTCAGGCTGGAGCCCAAACTCCATCCCGCCGCGTGCTTGGTTTGGGCACGAGAGGTTCAACTCCAGTGCAGCGATACCCTCTACGCGGCTTAGTTTCGCAGCGACCTGCACATATTCGTCGACAGTCTCGCCTGCAACGCTAGCGATAACGATAGCGCCCGTCTCGCGCAGGCGCGGTAGCGTCTCCAAAAGGAACGCGTCGACGCCGTCGTTTTGTAGTCCGACGGCGTTCAGCATGCCTGCAGGTGTCTCCGCCACGCGCGGGGGCGGGTTGCCCATGCGTGGCGTGAGCGTGAGGCTTTTGGTGACCACAGCACCCAGCTGTGCCAAGTCCACCCAGTCGCGGTACTCCAGCCCGTAGCCGAAAGTGCCCGCCGCAACCATTACAGGATTGCGCAAATGCAGCTTTCCAAGCGAAACCTGCAAGTCGGGCGTCATTCCCACACGACCTCCTCGGCACGGAAGACGGGTCCTTCGATACAGGCACGCGTGTACCACACGCCACCGTCGGGCATAGCGACCTTAACCGCGCAGCCCAGACAGACCCCAATCCCACACGGCATCGGCGCGTCCAGCGATACCTGACACGGCACGCCGTGCGCAAGGCACAGCCGCGCAACCACCTTCAGCATGCGATTGGGCCCACATGCGTACACTGCCGAGTTGATGGGGTCTTCCAGCGCGTGCTGCAGCAGGTCGGTCACATAGCCTGGGTAGCCGTGCGAGCCGTCGTCGGTGGCGATGCGCACCTCCGCGCCCAGCGCACGGAACTCGTCCAGCCCCACCAGCAGGTCGCGTCGTCGCGCACCTGCTAAAATGAGCAACTGCTCGCCTGCCTGCAGCGTCGGCGCAAGGCGCGAGGCAAAAAAGCACAACGGAGGCGCACCGACCCCACCTGCCACCAAGATATGCCGCTGCGCCGTGCGCACAGGCACAAAGTAGCTTCCCAGCGGACCTAGCGTCTGTACCGTCGAGCCAATTGGCTTGAGCGAGAGCAACTCAGTGAACACGCTTTGTACCGAATAGAAAACGCTGAATACGCCCTTGTCAGGGTTTGCCCGCAGGATACTGTACGGGCGGCGCCACAGCGGCGCGTGCGTGCGCATCGGGCGCAACATCACAAACTGTCCTGGCATCGCCCGCTCAGCAATCGGCGGCGCGTGCAGAATCAGTTCGTACTGGTTCGTCGCACGCTGGCGATGCTCCACCACCACCGCAGGCAACTCATAGCGTGTCATCGGCACAAAGTGTACCTGCTAATGCCCCGCATGCAAGGACTCTTTGTCCGAATTCTCCTCGTGCTTGCTGCTCTCTATCTCTTCAGGCAACTTCAGCCACTCCACCTTGCCCTCCCGTAGGTGGTACACCCCGCCTGCGAAATGCACCTTGCCCGCCTCGAAATGCTTGCGCACAAGTGCGCTACGCTCCAGGATTCCGCGCATCGTATAGCGCACATGCTCGTGTGTCACACGCTTCTTAAGCGCGTCGCCTTTGAGATGGGGGTGTGTCTGGCGCAGTTGGCGGATAACGGGTTCAATATGCGCCACGACGCTGGGCAGATGCCCTTCCAAAGGCTTGCCCGAGACCGCCACCTCGATAATCTCGCAGTGGGTGTGCCCCAGCACGACAATCAGGGACGCCTTGAGGTGTTCCACTGCGTACTCGATGGAAGCAAGGTTTTCCTTGTTGACAATGTTGCCTGCCGTGCGCACCACGAAGAGGTTGCCCAGCCCCTGATTGAAGATTAGTTCGGGCGGCACGCGCGAATCGGAGCAGGCGACTACCACCGCGAATGGGCGCTGCCCCTCCGTCTCCAGTTGGTAGCGGGTCATTTCGTCCACCTTTGGTGGCAGCAGTTTGCCCTTCGCAAACAGCTCGTTGCCGTACTGGAGTTTGTCAAACGGCTCTGCAGGGATGGGGTTGGGCTTCGGCGCGAGTTGCTGCCCCACTACGACGCCGATGCCTGCCGCCACCAATCCCGCACCCAACACCTTCACCAACGGTTTCATGGCATTGAGGATTCTTCCACACTTGGAGCGCGTGTGCGGGTGCAAGTTGCTTAACAGGACGACAGGAAGCAGCTATGACGCGCTTTTCACTTTTTTGGTGGGGGTGGGCACATCTTCGGGTTGCGCCTGCGCCGCCATCAGGTTCTCCCGTTGAATAGCTTCGTAGATTTCGCGGCGGTGGACGGTCACGGAGCGGGGGGCTTTGATGCCAAGGCGCACCTGCTCACCGCGCACCTCCAGCACGATGACCTCGATATCGTCACCAATCATGATACTCTGGTTGACCTTGCGTGTCAGCACTAACATAGAACCTGCCCTTCCTGGTGTAGACGGTTAGCCTGCAGCGTGCGTCGCTTGGAGACTGCGCCACATCTCCTGCAGAATCGGATGGCGCGTATGATAGCGCTCGTCATCTAAGATCACCTGCCGTCCTATGCGCAACTCCGTGTTAATAACCAGCGGCGCGAGCAAGTTCGCCGTCATCGCGTGCGGGTTGCCCGACGGAATACTTACCGTCGTCAGCACCGCCTTTGGCGTCTCCTCGCACAGCTGCAACCGTTCCACATCTGCTTCCGACAACACCACCTCGTAGTCCGCACAGAAAAACCACGGGTCAATCAGCAGCATCGCAAAGCTCGGGTCGTCCACCGACTGCAGCCACCAGAACGGACCGTCGCTATCGTGCCGTATCAGAACGAAACGGCGATACTGACTGAGACCCACCAGCCCTTCTTCGAAGGTGATGATGTCGCCTGCCTGTATTCTAATTGTACCGAATCGAGTGGTTTCAAGTTCCATCGTCTACCCTCCGCGCAGGAAATCGAACAGGTTCGCGCTCTGGAGGCGCGTGAACACCTGCAGCGACGCCTGATACCGTAGTTCGGACTGCTTGAGTTGGCTAATCGCCTCGGCGAGGTCAATCTCCTCGATATCTGCTAAGTTGCCCGTCAGTTGGTCGCGACGGCTCAGGTGCAGCCGCTGGTAGTTCTCCAGCTCGCGCATGCGCACGCCCACCTCGCCCCGATAGCGGTGGAACTCGCTCTGGAACTGCTCGATGTCGTTGAGGTCGACCATCGAGAGTTGCGCCGCGTTGCCGCTGAGCAGGTTGTTTTCTACCTCGTTGAGTTTGTTGTAGAGGTCAGCAATCCGCGCGCCTGAAAAGTTCATCGCGATGACTCGGTCGGCGGCAATATTTACAAGGAGGGGGTTGCCGTCGCCGACATAGGTGGCGACGCCGCCTGCAACAGTGATTGGCTGAGTATGTACAGCCTGCCCACTGAACAGGTAGCGTTCGCCGTCGGGACGCTGGTTGCCGATCTGCAGCAGGCGTCGCCTGATTTCGCGTATCTCCTGAATCAACGCCTCACGGGCGTTGGCGTCGTTGGTGTCATTCGCGCCTTGCGTGATAATCTGGCGCGTGCGGTGCAAAATCTCCCCGATGTCTGCAAACGCCTGTTCCGTCGCCTGTAGGAACATCCGCGCCTCGCGGATGTTGCGCTCATATTGGTCGATTTGCTGGATTTGCCCGCGTAGGGCAAGTGCATGTACCGCACCCACAGGGTCGTCTGACGGCTGCTCCACGCGCCTGCCTGTGGCAACGCGCTTTTGCCAGAGTGTCATCTGCGCGACGCTCTGTTCAGTCGCGCGTTCCATCCGATAAAATTGCCAGTAGGTGCTAACTCGCATATCTCATCTACCCCTAACGCGGCGCAACGAACTGAAGCACATCCTGGATTAGCGAGTCGAAGGTGCTAATCACCTTCGCTGCCGCTTGGTAGCTGCGCTGAAACTTCACCAGGTTCGCTGCCTCTTCGTCCAGCGACACGCCTGACACCGACTCACGAATCTGGTAAAGGTGTTCCAGCGTTAATTGTTGCGATTCCGCGCGATTTCTGGAGACCCGCGCGTCGTTGCCTATCTGCCCGACGAGGCTGTTGTAGTATTGGGGGAGCGTCATTCCGCCCAGCGCGCCGAGCGGCTGGTTGCGTAGGTTCACCAACGCCAGCGCGATTCCGTTATTGCCAGGCGCGCCTGCAACGCCGCTGGCGGCGATGCGACGCGGGTCGCTGATATCGCTGTGCAACGCGATGTTCGATGCGTCCGTTCCGTCGAAAAACAGCCAGCCCGTGTTGCCGTCCAAGTCGAACCCTGTCTGGTGCAGCGCGTTCACTTCGGTTATTAGTGTGCTGGTGAACAGGTTCAGGCGGTTGAGGTACTCCTGCAGGTTGGCGGAGGCGTCCATCAGCCCGCGCAGCTGCCCGCTCTGGATACGGATGTCGACGGGCGAGCTGTCGAGGTCGCGGTTTGGCACATCGATGCTAAGGGGTAGGGGGAACGAGGCGCTGTCTTGCACGAGCGTGTGCCCATCCACGAAGACCATGATGCTGCCATCGTTGCTATAGTGGGCGCGTGCGCCGACCAGCTCGCTGAGGCGTGTCATCAGGCGGTCGCGCTGATCGAGCAGGTCGCTTGCCTCCGCGCCGCTGGAGTGCGCTGCGCGTATCTGCTCGTTGAGGCGCGCCAGTTGCGCGGCAATCTCGTTCGCTTCGCGCACGGTCTCGGTCATCCGCTGTTGCAGTTGGGTCTGGAGGCTGCTCCAGTTGTTGTATAGGCTACGGATGGTTCCGACCAGTGCGCTGGCGGCTTGAATGACGCTTTGGCGTGCAGCGAGGCTGTCGGGGCGCGTGGCAAGCTCATCAAAGGCGTTGAACAGCGCGTTCAGGCGTGCGCTAACCCCCATCTCACTGGGCTCCATCAGCAAGCCCTCGATGTTCTGCAGTTGCTGGCGCAGGGTGTCTAGCCGCAGGAAGTCGCCCGCATTGGCGTTGATGCGCTGCTCCAGCAACATGTCGCGCACGCGCTGCACATGCTGTACTATCACGCCCGTGCCGATGCGGATGTTGGGGTTGAAGGCGTATTCAGGCGTATTGGCGAAGTGGACGCGCCGTCGGCTGAAGCCCAGGGTGTTCACATTCGCCACATTATGCCCCGTGACTTCCAGCCCAATCTGGAAGGCGCGCAGGGCGCGTGTGCCTAACTCGATACCTTGAAAGCTTGGCATAGACTACGCCTCCGTATTGAGCAGCACATTCGAGCGGTTGGGCACGGCGACGGTAGGCGCGTAGTGGTCAGGTTCCGCCGCGCGAGTCAGAATCGCCATCATCCCGTGCGTGTAATCCAGCTCGTTGCAGATAATGTCGTAGGCGGTCTGAGCGACGGCGTCAATCGCCTGTGCGGTCGTCATCGCCTGCTGCAGTAGTTCGGGTGGCAGCATATTCCGCTCAGGTATCTGGGCGACCGCCTGTCGTGCCCGCTCCAGCCGCTCCAGAACGGGCATCAGGCGGGCGTTTAGCGCGTCGATGCGCACAGTATCGCGGGCGACCAGCGCATCCAGCCACTCCTGCAGCAGTGGCAAGACGCGCTTGCCCTCATCCAGCCACTCACGCAGCCAATCGATAGAGGTTCTCATCGTTCGCCCCCTGTGGTCGGTAAATGTCGGCTCAGTTGCTCGTACAGCTGCTCTGCCAGACCGAATCGCCCATGTCGGCTCAAATAGTCGGCAAATTGCAGGTCGAACATTTCGGTATAGTTAACTGCTTTGCTTTGGTTGGGCACAGTGCGTTGCATCGCCCGCCAGAGTTGGAGGACGAAAATCGCCTCGAACTCTTTGCAGGCGCGGTGGAGGGTGGGGTCGCCTGCAGGCTGCTTGGCTTTCGTCCGTACAAAGCTCACTGCGCCAATATTCTCCGCGCCCCCCTCCTTAACCCTGCATGCAGGGGGAACCGAGTGGGCGTGGTTCCCCTCGCGAAGCAGGGGGAACCTGCAGGAGGGGGGCAACTTTTCCTCTGGCTGGACACGAATGCTACGGGATTTCGTGTCGAGCCACACTTGCCGTGCCGATTCTAAGATTGACGACTTCTCCATCATTGCACCTCGATTTCGGCGTGCAGCGCGCCTGCGGCTTTGAGCGCCTGCAGAATCGCGATGAGGTCGCGCGGGCTAACCCCCAGCGCGTTGAGGGCTTTGACCAGCGTCTCGACGGACGCGCCTTCGCGCAGGTAGACCATTCGTGCAGGCTCTTCATTTGCGTCCACCTGCGTTTGGGGAACGACCTGCGTTTGACCCCTGCTGAAAGGCGGCGGCTGTGAGACCTCGAAGGTCGTTTGAATGCGCACGGTGATGCCGCCGTGCGCGATTGCAACGGGCGCAACGCGCACATCGCCATTTACGACCACTGTGCCCGTGCGCTCGTTGACCACTACGCGCGCGCTCACATCGGGCAGCACGCTTAGCGTCTCCAGTTGCGCAATCAGCATGACGGGGTCAGTCGCATGCTGGGTGTCCAGCGCGATGTGCACGGTGGAAGGGTCGAGGGCGCGCACAGTAAGGTTCGGGAATGCGCTGCGGATGCTGCTGACCACACGCGCGGCAGTCGTGAAGTCGGGCTTGTGCAGCTGAACGGTAAGGCTGTTGTCGCCTTGCAGGAAGCTGGCGGGCACTTCGCGCTCAATCAGCGCGCCATTCGGAATGCGCCCGACGGTGGTGTGGTTGCGCTGCGCCTGTGCGCCGCCCCTACCGAAGTTGAACCCGCCGATCGACAGCGCTCCCTGCGCCACGGCGTAGACCTGCCCGTCTGCACCGCGCAGGGGCGTCTGCAGCAGCGTACCCCCCTGCAGCGAACGCGCGTCGCCGATGCTGGAGACCACTACATCGAGGGTGTTGCCCGCTCGTGCAAACGGCGGCAACTCGGCAGTGACCATCACCGCCGCCACATTTTTGACCTTCAGTGCGTTCGGCGGCACGCTAATCCCGAACCGCTCCAGCATATTCGCAACCGACTGCACGGTAAACAGCGCGCCGTTACTATCGCCCGTACCCTCCAGCCCGACCACGAGACCGTAGCCTATCAGCTGGTTCGAGCGCACGCCCCGAATCTGCGCGATGTCCTTCAGGCGTACCGACGGCGCAGATGACGGCTGCGCGGGTAGCCAGCCATACGCCAGAAGCGCAATCCCTACTGCTATGCTGTGGATACACGCCCATTTGTAGGGGGCACAGGTGCCTTGTGTTGCCCTCACCCCTAGCCTCTCGCCCGCAGGGCGGGAGAGGGGTGTAGGGGCGAACGGCAATGCGCCCGCCTTCTGAGTCGGGCAGAAGCGGAGCTTTCGCACCCTATGATTCGCCTGTGTCAACATAGGTACCCTCTAAAAAATGATCTTAAATAGGCGCGTTAGGATGCCCTCGCGTTGGCGCGAGCCGACGATGCCCTTGCCCTCGAAGTAAATCTCGGCGTTCGCAATCGCCGTAGAGGGCACCGTATTGTCCGCGCGGATGTCGCGAATGCGCACCAACCCGCTGAACACCAGCGTCTGGGTTTCCTCATTAATCTTGAGGGTGCGCCTGCCCTCGAGGCGCAGCACGCCGTTCGGGTAGGTTTCCACCACCTGCACGGTGATGCGCGTCTGCAGTGTGCCAGCGCGCGCCGTGTTGCCCTGCGTGTTTGAGTCGGTTCTGCCGGACGCGCCCAGTTCGGGCCAGAGGAAGTTCAGCAGGGGTCCGACGCCAGCAGTTGTGGATACCGACTCGGACTTTTGCACGGCGGTGTTGGCGCGTGCGGAGGCAGTCGTGCTTTCCACCACCACAATCGTCACCAAGTCGCCGACGCGCCGCGCTTTGAAATCGTCGTACAAACTGCCCGCGCGGTCGTCCCATAGCGAGCCTGTGGCAGGGGGTAAATCCGACGCGGTATGAACAGGCGCGTCGTGCAAGGTTGACAAAGTTAGGTGTCCTGTTAGACACACTGTCCAAACCGTTATCTTCATAACCTTACCTCCAGGGTGCCCGTGTCAACAATCTGGGCGCGGAGTGTCTTCTGTGTTTCGGGGATGTAGACGGGGATGGTTTCGTCGAGTGCGCCTGTCGCGCGTGCGATGCCTTTCACTTCCAGCACCACCCCGTCGGCGATTACGCGCACTTGGACGCTTTCGCCCGAACGCACAGCAATTTGACGCTGCTTGGCGGGCGCTTTGAAGCGCAGCAGGTAGCGGGCGCGGGGCTGACCCTCTACCAGCGCCACCACCTCCAGCGTCGCTGATTGGGACGCTACGCGCGGCGCGCCCTCCAGCCGAAAGCTCACCGCCCCGCTGGGGATGGAAGTAGGCGCAGGCAGGTTCTCCAGCGTCCATTCGCTCGCCGACTCGCCCACGACCGCCCTTAATTGATCGCGGGCGAACAGCTCCAGTTGCGTGGCGTCCAACGCCTGTGCTGCCCGCACGATGCGCACCGTGTGCGGCATTTCCAGCTGGATGACGCTGGAGTCTACCCCGTGCTGGCGCAGGCGCGTGATCAGCTGCTGTCGAGTGAACAGACGAGCCTGTCCTGCTAACGGCGACGCGCCCAGCTCGATCTGTAAAAGTGTTTGACACAGTGCCTCGTCGCCTTCTACGGTAGCAATATCACCCAGACGAAAGCGTGCAACGCTGACAGACACTTGCTCTGGAATGCGAATCGTTGCCTTAACAGGTTGACTCTCGGCGTGGGCAGTCGACTTCGAGCGGCTTGACAAGGTGTCTCGTTGCGTGTCAAGGAGTGAGTAGCCGCAGTGCAACGGCGTTAGACAGGCTGTGGCAATCCATAGCATGCCCAAAATTAGCACGGCGCACATCACGCCCCGATTATCGGCAACGAAACCCGCATTTTTGAGAGTCCAGAATGCTGAGCCTGTTGCCGATAATGGCAACGACGGCAGACTCGCATGGAGGTGAGTAGAATGATTGGCGGCAATTGGAGCGGAATCAACTTTGCGGGGTTAGCAACAGGGATTGACACCGAGTCAATCATCCAGAGGTTAACGGAGCTGCAGACGCGTTCGATGCAGCGACTGATGGTACGCAAGTCGCAGCTTCAGAGCCGCATGAGCGCGTTTGACCAGTTTCGGGGGCTAGTCAATAACTTAGCCTCTGCTGCGGGCGCGCTTTCGGTCAGCAGCGCGTTCAACGCCGTGCGCGGCATCTCCAGCGACCCGCAAGTAGCGACCATCACCTCCTCCACCGAAGCTCTTCCGGGCACTTACGAATTGCGCGTGAGCAAGTTGGCGCAGGCGCATAAAATCGTCAGTGGCGCGCACGCCTCGGCAACTGCCGAGCTGGGCGTGAACGGGCAGTTCATGGTCAACGGGAAGATTATCACACTCCAACCCACCGACACCTTGCAGACGGTGGCGCAGAAGATTAATGCGGCGGGCGCAGGCGTCACTGCATCCGTCCTCAACACGGATAACGGCGTCTATCTCACCCTCACAGCGAACGAGACAGGCGAGAACAGCAAGATCCAGCTCTCTGATGTCGGCGGGTGGCAGGTGCTGACCCCCACCCTCAAGCTCGTCACCTACGATGAATATATTCGCAACCAGCAGAGCAACGCTGCCCTCTCTGACCGATTTCGCGAAACAGGACAAACGCTGGCGCAGGTGTTCGGAATGACTAATCCGACCAGCGGCACCATCCAAATCAACGGGCAAAGTATCGCGGTGGACTTTGCGACGGACACGCTCGCCTCGCTGGCAAACAAGATCAACAGCGCTGGTGCAGGCGTCACAGCCTCCATCGTCAGTGAGACCGAAAACGGCACGACCTACTACCGCCTCAAAATCGACGGCGGAGACATCCTGCCAACCTTCGTGGACGACCAGAACATTCTCAAGAATCTGGGCGTGCTACAGAATGGCTACCAGAATGAACTGGTGCGGGCACAGGACGCGGAGTTTACCCTCGACGGCTTCCACTTCAAGCGCAGTAAAAACCAAGTGAGCGACGCGATTCAAGGCGTGACAATTACCTTGCTTAGTGCAGACGCGGACAATCCGAAGGTAGCACGCCTCACCCTTGCACGCGACGCTGAGGCTGCCAAAGGTGCGGTCACCAACTTTGTGAACGCCTTTAACAGCATCGTGGACTTCCTCAAGCAGAACGCCTCCATCGACAAAAACACGCTCCAAGCGGGCGTGCTGTTTGGCGACACGACCGTCAGCACAGTTGTGGACGGCTTGATTAACCGCATTATCAGCGCAGTACCGAACCTTCAAGATGGGTTGCGTGTGCTGGCGCAGGTCGGCGTGCAGCTGGGTCAGGATGGCAAGCTCAGCTTCGACGAGGGCAAGTTCACGCAAGCGCTGGCACAAGACCTGCAGGGCGTGATGCGCCTGTTCACGGCGTCGGCACGGGCGACCGACCCGAATATCAGCTTCGTCTCCGCTACTGATAAAACGAAGCCTTCGCCCGTGGAAGGCTACGAAGTGGTCATCACCCAAGTGGCTACGCGAGCGCAAGCGACCGCAAGCGTGGCGCAAACCGCTGCCAGCACCACAACGGAGATTCTAACCTTCAGCGGTGCGCTCTTTGGGGATACGCCTGTGAACCTTACCCTCGCGCCTGGGAGTACCCTTTCGGACACCGTGAACCAAATCAACAACGACCCGCGCCTACGCAACCGTGTGGTCGCCAGCATCGAGGACGGCAGGCTGGTCATCCGCGCTGTCAACTATGGCTCCGCCAGCAACTTCACAGTGGTCTCTAACCTCGAGGCGGCTGCCGATAACTCTGGAATTGGCACAACCCCCATCAACGCCGAAGGTCTCGATGTGCAAGGCACCATCAACGGCGAACCTGCCACAGGGCGCGGGCAGTTCCTGACGGGCAACAGCGATAACCCCAATACGGCAGGGTTGCAAATCCGCGTGACGGCAACTGCGCCTGGCACCTACGGGCGCATCCACTTCATACGCGGTGTCGCTGACCAAGTACGCCTATTCGCGCGACAGGTTACCGACATCGTGAACGGCGACATCCAGACCGCGACCAACACGCTGCGCGACCAGATAAGCGCGATTGACCAGCAACTCGAGTCAATTCGCGAGGAGATTAACCGTCGCCAGCAGATGCTGCGGGAGCAGTTCGCCCGCATGGAGCGCGCGATTAGCCAGATGCAGAGTCAAGGCGCGCGATTGGCTGCGCTCACTGCAGGCATGTTGCGCATGGGTATCGGGATGTAATCGGAGGTCGTCTATTATGTATGGCGGTGCGAACGGACATGAACGGTACTTGGAGACGGCGGTGGAGACCGCCAGCCCCGCGCGGCTGATTGTGATGCTGTATGACGGGGCAATCCGATTCATCAACGAGGCTGCCTACGCGATGCAGCAGCGCGACTACGAAACCCAAAACGCGAAACTGCAGCGCGCCCAGAAAATCCTCGCCGAACTCATCAGCAGCCTCGACTTCGACAAGGGCGGCGAAATCGCCGAGAACCTGTTCCGCCTATACACCTATATGTACAACCAACTGGTCGAGGCAAATATCAACGACAACCTCGACCGATTGGAGCATGTGATCGACCTGCTCTCCGAACTCCGTGAGGCATGGGATGCCATCGCGACGGAGTCGGAGGCGCAGACGGTTACGCCCACAGCGCGGGTGAGCTTGCATGGTTAAATCGCTGGTGGAGACGCTGCTGCACGATTTTTGGATGCTCAGCCTCTGCTTAGAGGACGCGATTGAGGGCGACCGCTGGGACGAGGTCACGGCGCTGCTGCAGCGGCGGGAGGAAACACTGCGCACTTTGGAGCATCTGGAGCCTGACCCGAAGTGGCTGCCTCTGCTGCGCCGCGCGTTAGAGGCAGACGAGCGTTGCCAGCGCCTGCTGCGCCGCAAGCAGCGCGCGCTGCTGACCGAGTTGGAGCAAGAACAGCGGCAGCGTGCCTGCCACGAGACCTACGACCCGCCACCGCCCGCCGACTGGAAGTTCGACGCAGAGGGGTAGACGGGCGAGCAACTGTCGACTGGAGCCCGACGACGAAGCCACCGACCAAGAGACCGTGCCGCTGGAACTGCTGTTCTTCGCCAGTCCCGGTGAACAGCAGCAGTGGCTGCAGCAGGCACTGGCAGAGGGCGCGTATGGAATGCGAGTGTGGCAACGCTGGCACATAGACAGCGAGTGTATTGCCACGCGGGTTGCCCACCTGCGCACCCCCGAAGGCACACAGAAAGTGCTGTGGGCGTTGGATGATGTGTCGGTGCGTCATCGGGGTTTGGAACAGGAGTTGGACCGGTATGTGAAGGGGTTGTTGAGGGCGGCGCGTTGGTAGGGGGGTGGTGAGTTGTGTTCGGGGTGGGGTGGTGGGAAGGTGCGATTGGTGGGTTGCGGGCTGCGTCGGGCGTGATAGGGGATTGGAACGCGATGCAAAGCGGGTATCCTATCGACGGAGGTTGGCGCTATGCAAACGCAGATTCAGTGGCTGGGACACTCGACCTTTTTGATTACTTCACCGAACGGCAAGCGGATTCTGATTGACCCGTGGGTGCAGGGCAACCCCGCCTGCCCCGAAGAGGCGAAGCAGCTACCTGGCGTGGACATTATGCTGATTACGCACGGGCACTCCGACCACTGCGCGGATGCGGTGTCGGTTGCCAAGACCTATCAGCCGACGGTGGCGTGCATTTACGAGATGTACCTGTACCTTAGCCGGCACGGGGTGCAGAAGGTGCAGCCGATGAATAAGGGCGGTAGCGTGGTGATTGACGGTATTACGGTCACGATGGTGAACGCCTTCCACAGCAGCGGTCTGGAGGAAGGCGGGCAGGTGGTCTATGCGGGCGAACCTGCGGGCTATGTGGTGCGCTTGGAAAACGGGCTGACGCTTTACCACGCGGGCGACACCTGCGTGTTTGGCGATATGCGCATCATCGGCGAGTTGTATCAGCCCGAGGTGGCGATGTTGCCGATTGGCGATGTGTTCACGATGGGACCGCGGGAGGCAGCGTATGCGATTCGGCTGCTGGGTGTCAAGCGCGTGATTCCGATGCACTGGGGCACTTTCCCGCTGCTGACGGGCACGCCTGACCAGTTGCGCGAGGTGACGCGCGACATCGAAGGGCTGCAGATACACGCGTTGCATCCTGGGGAGAGTTTGAGCCTATAGCCAGAAACGGCAGCGTTGGCAAGTTGCCTCATTTGTCGCGGAGTCGTTTGAATGCCGTTTCTCGTTTGCCGAGGCGTCGCTCCGCTTCGTCATGTAGGTGGCGTCGTTGTTTGGCGCGTCGGCGTCCTTTACTTGCCCCCGTTCGGCGCGTCGCCGTGGCTATAGTGTAGCTGCTGCAAGCTTTGTTGAGACACAGGTATAATCTCACTGCGATGAAGGCAATCTGTAAGACCCAGCCCAATGTGGGGCTGGCGGTGTGCGAGGTTCCTGAACCTGAGCTTGGAGAGCAAGAGGTTCTCATCCGCGTTGTGCGCTCCTCCATCTGCGGCACGGACTTGCATATCTACCAGTGGGACGCATGGGCGCAGAGCCGTCTGAAGCCCCCCGTGATTGTCGGGCACGAGTTTTGCGGCTATGTGGAGGCAGTTGGCAGCGAGGTTTCGCATGTGCAGGTGGGCGACTTCGTGGCGGCGGAGAGCCATCTTGTGTGCGGGTACTGCACGCCGTGCCGACTGGGACAGGCGCATGTGTGCCTCAACACGCGCATTCTCGGCGTGGATGTGGACGGGGGCTTCGCGCCCTATGTTGCTATCCCCGCAGCGAACGCCTGCAAGACCGACCCCAGCCTGCCGCCCGAAGTAGCGACGGTGCAGGAGCCGCTGGGCAACGCGGTGCATGCGGTGACGGCGGCGGATGTGCGCGGGGCGACGGTGCTCATCACAGGCTGCGGCGCAATTGGGCTTTTTAGCATCGGCGTGGCGAAGGCGCTGGGTGCAGCGCGCGTGATTGCGACCGAAGTGCGCCCCTATCGCGCGGAGCTTGCCCGACGCATGGGCGCGGACGCTGTGCTAAACCCCACCACCGACGATGTGCTGGGCTACATCCTGCGCGCGACCGACGGGCTGGGCGTCGATGTCGCGCTGGAGATGTCGGGACACCCCGCCTCGATAGACCTCATCACTCGCGCCATCCGTCCTGGCGGCGAGGTCAGCCTGCTGGGGCTGTTCGCGCAGCCAGTGTCAGTAGACCTCAACGCGCTGATTTTCAAGGGCGTAGCGATTCACGCAATCATCGGCAGACGGCTGTTCCACACCTGGGAAGTGATGCAGAACCTGCTAAGGTCGGGCGCGCTCGATGTGCGTCCTGCCATTACGCATGTGCTGCCTTGGTGCGAGTACGAGCACGCCTTCGAGTTGATGGCGTCGGGGCAGTCGGGCAAGGTTGTGCTGACTTGGGAGGACTGAATGCGCGTCGCCGCGCTGGATTACGGCACGCAGCGGATTGGGGTCGCCGTCGCCAGTACGGAGGTCGGGATTGCCTTTCCCGCCGCTGTGCTGCCGAACGACCTTGAGCAGGTGGCGCGCTGGCTGGAGCAGGAAGGGGTACAGCGCGTGGTGGTCGGCGCGCCGTATCTCATGTGGGGTGAGCAAGGCGCACAGCTGCAGGCGGCGGAGGCGTTCGCCGAGCAGTTGCGCCAGCGACTGGGGATTCCCGTGGAGCTGTACGACGAGCGGCTGACCACTGCCGAAGCGGAGCGTCGCCTGCGCGAGGGCGAGATGCCTCGCAAGAGGCGCGAGGCGGTTGTGGATGCTGTCGCCGCTGCGATTCTGCTGGACGCCTACTTGCGTGCCCAGAAACGCAAAAAAGCTCGCTAAGCGGCTACATCCCCTGCAATAGCTCCAGCATCGTGCGGTCTAACTTGTGCCCGCGCCACGCTTGGTACTCTACATCGGCGCGGTCGCTGTCAATAATGCCGAACGGTCCGCGAAAATTCCACAGCGCCCAGCCCCAGCCCGCCTGCTTCCACAGCTCCAGCAGGTCGCGCATCCACGCCAGCACGACCGTGTGCGGGGTGTACTTGTACGCGCCGAACTCGCCGACCATGATGCCGACGCCTTTGCTCTCTAATGCTTTCCACGGGGCATACCAGCGTTCCCACAGGCGCGCCTTGTCCCACACAGTGTCGCCCTCACGCAAGGGATACTCGCGCGGCAGCTCCATCTGGTCGGCGCCTGGCACCCACTCGGCGCGGTAATGGGTCAGCCGAAAGGGCTGGTAACCGCGCGTCGCCTGCGCGACCTGCAACGGGATGAGGTCTTCGTTCGGCGTCATGCCCCAATCACGCCCGTCGCACACCATCAGGCGGTTGGCGTCCACCTCGCGAATCGCCTCCACGACGCGCTCAACGACCCTGCGGTGCGACTCAGCGTCCACATTCGCAGGCTCGTTGAACAGGTTGAAGCTCAGCTGACGGCTGGACTTGCCTTTGTAGCGCTTGGCGAACTGCATCCAGTGGTGGATGCACAGCCGTTGCGCCTCCTCGTCCTTCCAGAGGTTCAGCGGCTCAGGGGGCGAGGCGACTGTGTAGCCAGGCGCACGGTGGAAGTTGAGCATCACATGGATGCCGTACTTCTCGCCGAACTGCACGGCGCGGTCGATCTCGCGCAGCTCGGCTTCTTTGAGGCGGTAGGGGTTGTCGCTCTCTGTCCAGATGCGGTAGTCCAGCGGCAGGCGCACGAAGTTGAAGCCCAGCTCGGCAATCCACTCGAAGTCTTTCTCTTCAAACGGGCGGTTGCTCCACTCCAGCCCGAACTTGTTCAGCAAGTTGAACCCGCGCCAGCGAGGCAGCCTGCGCGGAGTCGCCTCTGGCAACGCGCGTTGAGTCATAGTGGCAGGGAGTGTACCTGATAGGGTAGCCGAACTAGCTGCTGCTGCGAAACCGCACAACCCCCAGCAAGGCGTCCACCTCTTCCCATGCACTCTCCGACGCATCGTCCGACGCCAGGCGTGAACTTTTTTAGGTCGTGCAGCCAGTGATGAGGTACAATCTTCCCCACGCAAGGGGCAACAAGCTATGGCTATCTTAGTGAACGCCGATTCGAGGGTGCTGGTTCAGGGAATTACGGGGCGCGAAGGGGAGTTCCATACGCGCCAAATGCTGGAGTACGGAACGAGAGTCGTTGCAGGGGTCACGCCAGGCAAAGGCGGGCAAGAAGTGGCGGGCGTGCCTGTGTTCGATACGGTTAAGCAGGCGGTACGCGAGACGGGCGCGAATGTCTCGTGCATCTTCGTGCCTGCGCCGTTTGCCCCCGACGCGATACTGGAGGCTGCCGATGCAGGCGTCGAACTCATCGTATGCATTACGGAAGGCATCCCCGTGCAAGACATGGTGCGCGTGATGAGTTATGTCAAGCGCTGCACGAACAGCCGCGTGATTGGACCCAACTGCCCTGGACTAACCACCGCTGGGGAATGCAAGGTGGGCATTATGCCCGGGATGCTGTTCAAGAAGGGCGACATCGGGCTGGTGTCGCGCAGCGGCACGCTGACCTACGAGATTGTTTACGAACTCACGCAAGCGGGGCTGGGGCAGTCCACCTGCGTGGGCATCGGCGGCGACCCAATTATCGGCACGACCTTCATCGATGTGCTGCCGCTGTTTGAGGCAGATCCGCAAACCAAAGCGGTCGTGATGGTGGGCGAAATCGGCGGCTCAGACGAGGAGATCGCGGCGGAGTATATCAAAAAACACATGACCAAGCCTGTAGTGGGCTTTATTTCGGGACGCACTGCGCCGCCAGGTAAGCGCATGGGGCACGCGGGCGCGATTATCTCTGGTGGGAAGGGCAGCCCGCAGTCCAAAGTCGCCGCGCTCACCGACGCGGGCGTACCCATCGCCGACACACCCAGCGAAATCCCCGACTTGGTGAAGCAGGTGCTGAAGCGGTAGACCCGCCATCAGGTAAAATCTACAAGGCTCAACGCCGAGTCTAACGATTAGGAGGGACTACCGATGAAACAAGTACAGGCGATGAACCTGATTCGGGGGCGCTGGCACGAGTCGGCATCTGGCAAGCGTTTCGAGAGTCTTAACCCTGCCGATACGCGCGAAGTGATTGGCACAGCCCCTTGGTCAAGCGCCAGCGATGTGGATGCGGCGGTGCGCGCCGCGCGCGAGGCGTACCCGATGTGGAAAGCCATGTCGCGCATCAAACGCGGCGAGCTCATTGACAACTTGGCACAACTTATCAAGCGCGACCTGAACGCACTGTCGGAGTTGGTGACGCGCGAGTGCGGCAAACCTATCAACGAAGGGCGCGCCGATGTCGTCGAGGCGCTCCACATGACGCAGTATGTGGCGGGCATGGCGCGCATGCCGCACGGCGAGATCATCGACAGCGAAATCGCCGAGAAAGACGCCTACATCCTGCGCAAGCCCAAAGGCGTCGTGGCGTGCATCACGCCGTGGAACTTCCCGATCGCCATCCCGCTCTGGACCATCCTGCCCAGCCTGCTGGAGGGCAATACGGTTGTATTCAAGCCGTCTGAAGACACGCCCATCTGCGGGCATGTGCTGGCGGAACTCTTCGTAGAAGCGGGCTTCCCACCTGGCGTGTTCAATGTGGTGCATGGTCCTGGCGAAGATGCAGGCGACCCGCTGGTGCATCACCCCGAAGTCGATGTTGTGGTGTTCACTGGCTCCTACGATGTCGGGCGCTACATCATCCAAGAGTGCGCCAAGCAGCACAAGTTCTGCGCCGTGGAGATGGGCGGTAAAAACGCCGTGATTGTGCTGGACGACGCAAATCTGGAGATTGCACTCCACGCGGCGATCCTGTCGGCGTTCAAGACCAGCGGGCAACGGTGCGTTTCCTCCAACCGCATCATCGTCCACGAAAAGATTGAGCCCGAGTTCACCTCGCGCTTCGTGGAGTTGGCAAAGCGCATTAACATCGGCAACGGGCTGCGTGAAGAGACCTTCATGGGTCCGCTCATCAACGAGCAAGGCGTGCAGAAGTACCTGTACCATAACCAGAAGGCGATAGAAGAGGGTGCGGAGGTGCTGCTGCCTGGCGGCGTGCTGAAAGACGGCGAGTACCAGTACGGGCACTTCGTTGCGCCGTTCGTGTACCGCATGCGCCACCGCTCCGACAGCTTCGCGCTCAAAGAGGAAGCGTTCAGCCCGCATGTGGCGATCATCCCCGTTAGCGACATCGACGAAGCCATCTATGTCTACAACGACACCAAGTACGGGCTGGCGATGGCGGTCATCACCGAGGACTACCGCAAGTGGCGCTATATCCGCGATAACTGCGAGTTCGGCGTGGGGTATGTGAACCTGCCGAGTATCGGCGCGGAGGTGCATCTGCCGTTCGGTGGGGTCAAAGGCAGCGGGAACGGGCATCCCAGCGCGTCCGCCCTGTTCGACGCCGTCACCCACAAGGTCGCCTTCACAGTCAACCACTCTACGGAAATCAAAATGGCGCAGGGCTTGAGCGCGAAGATTGGGTAGGAGGCTCGGATGGGGCGCGGCAGCCGTTGCTGCCGCGCCCCACTAAGTGCCTATGCGCTTCAATAGCGCAGTTCGCTAGCCCGCCGAGGCGTAGTACGCTGTCCCCCCTACCCGCTGGCGTGCGTCTCCGAGTGCGCCGTCACAGGCTCTTTTAGGCGGCGCGGGGCGCGTCCACGCGGTTTAACAGGTTTCGGCGTCGGGGTGGGGAACGGCTCGCCCGTTGTGCGGGCGACCCCGAAGCGCACATCGCGCGCCCGACGCAGCGTCGCCAGCAGCCCACCCAGCAGCGTCAGTGGCGGTCCCAGCCACACCAGAATCGTGAACGGCTTGTAATACACCTCCAGCGGGATGACCCAGCGCGGCGCGGTCTCGGGCTTGTTCGGAACCATCACCAACTGGAACTGCACCAGCCGCCGATTGACATCCATCTGCCCGATGAGCAGCTGCGCCCCATCGGGCAAGGCGACGGGAATCGGCACGACGCCCCCTTCCGTCACCACGCGGAACGGCGCCACCTCCACGGGCTGTTTCCAGTCGGGATGGCTCACCCGCGCTCTGGCAATTGCACGGAAGCCCTCCGCGCCCATCGCACCGCCCGTCTGGAAGCCGAGAAACTCAATCGTGTAGCCCTCCACGGTACCCTTCTCGCCCTCGTGTAGGCTCAGCGTCAGTGGGCTGACATCGATCTGCGGCGGCGCGAAAAACGACACATACAAATCGTGATCCCACCAGCGGATAATCGCGGGCCAGACGACATTGTTGCCTGTTTCGCGCCGTCGGTCTTGATAGAAGCGCGGCTCCACGACGAACTTCTCGTCGTGCGAGGCAATCTCGATGCGCACGCGGTTGAACTTGTCCGCCAGCGGGTCGCCAGGGAACTTCTCGTTGCCCGTCATGCCCAAGTAGCGCCACTTGTAGCCCATCGCGAAGGTGTCTTGCCCTTGTAGGATGACCACGCGCTCCTTACGCTCGTAGGCGTAGGAGAGAATCAGCCCCAGAATCGCCAACGCCAGCCCCAAGTGCGTAATGAACCCGCCCAGCGTCAAGCGTGAGGTGCGGAACCGTCGCCAAATTGCGCCCGCGTTCGCATACGCCGTGAACGCGACCAGCGTGCAAATCAACAGCGTAATCGGCTCACGAAAGCCCAAGAAGAATAGCACAAACCCCGTCGCGACCGCCGCCAGCCAACTCTTGGTCAGTCGTTCCAACGCTTGGTCGAGAGTCATCCCGCGCCAGGTGAGCATCGGCGCGGCTGCCAGTGCAATCGCCGTAATCACAATCCACGGGATATGCACCTGATTGTAGAACTCGGGCTTGAGCGCCTCCATCTGCTTGCCGACGGCTTTGGTGATGAGCGGCCATGAGGTGCCAATCAGGCTAATCAGCGCGGAGATGCTGAGCAGCACAATCCCCCAGCGCACCGCCGCCTCGCGCGAGACGCCTTTGGTCTGGTTCGGCGCGGGCAGCGGCATCTGCCGATAGCGCCACGCCCACAGCCCCAGCGTCAACAGCACGCTGCCAATCAGCATCCCCAGCAGGATTTTGAGCGCGTTGGTCTCCATGTTCACGAACGAGTGCACGGAGACCTCCGCCAGTGCGCCGCTGCGCGTCAGGAAAGTGCCGTACAGAAACAGCAGGTGCGGCAGCGCGAGCAGCAGCGGGTTCCAACGCACCATCCGCCCGCGATTGATTTGTAGCAGTAGCCCGTGCATGCCCGCCGCCATAAACAGCCACGGGAAGTACGAACTGTTCTCCACGGGGTCCCACGCCCAGAAGCCGCCCCAGCCGAGCGTCTCGTATGCCCAGTAGCCGCCGAGCGCCAGCCCGAAGCCGAGCATCGT
>Ga0197142_1000478_pt1 | contig 36791 bp, 30 predicted proteins | sample GBS60_MetaG_FD_148614 | JGI IMG/M metagenome (GOLD analysis project Ga0197142, IMG submission 148614) | Sediment microbial communities from Great Boiling Springs, Gerlach, Nevada, United States - GBS 60_MetaG | ecosystem: Environmental > Aquatic > Thermal springs > Hot (42-90C) > Sediment...
CTAAAATTAGAAGTTTAAAAACTTCTTGACAATTTTTGCAGAGGTTAATATACTTATTTCAGGCTGTTTTACAGCTTTAAATTTCCCTTAAAGGGGAGGTTAGTATGAGATTAATCACTTTAATAGTCCTTGTCAGTCTCCTCCTTCTGCCAGTCCTTGTCCTGGCAGAGGAAAACTGGCTCGAGATCGGTGGTGACTACAGGTTCAGGTATGACTCATTAAAAGGCACTGTTCATGAATACTGGCAGGTCATTCCAAGTAGTTTGGGTGGTGGTGTAATGCTCATGCAGGAATACGATGTAAAGAATGACTCCCTCCTTACAAACCGCTTTGGCTTAAATCTAAGGGCAAAGGCCCTTGAGGATGTCACTGTAAAGGCAAGACTCCTCATGTACAAGGTATGGGGTCATGAGACAGAAGGTCCTGTCCAGGGTATGTTCTTTGCTGATAGGGCAATGGGCGTCTGTCCAGGGTATGTTCTTTGCTGATAGGGCAATGGGCGTCTTTGACGGCTCTATTGGTCATGTGCCTCAAAGTGCAAATCTCATAGTTGATTATGCCTATGCTACATGGTCAAATATTGCTGATGCACCTGTGTGGTTCTCTGTTGGTAGAAGGCCCTCAACAGGTGGAGTTCCAACAAACCTGAGGCAGAATGTTGAAAAGACAGGTTCTGCTGGGGTTCCTGGATTTCTTATTGATTATGCCTTTGATGGACTCACCATAGGAATTGCCCCTGATATAGAGGCCCTTCCTGGTGCCTATGCAAAGCTCTGCTATGGTAAGGGATATGACAGCGGATACAAGACAGACCTTCCTGGTGACAACACTCCAAAGGATGTAAATATGTTCGGCATAAATGTTGTGCCCTATGACACAGACAATCTCCACATAGAACTCCAGTGGAACAGGGCCTTTGATATATTTGACAACATGCCAGACAGTGGTGTAAGCACAAACCTTGGAGATATTGACCAGTATGGAGCCCTTGTCATGGGCAAGGTTCTTGATAATCTCAATCTCTTCATAGCAGGTGCCCTCAGCAAGACCCATCCAAATGACAATCTGCTAATACTCGACCTTGACGGTGATGGCACACCAGAAGGTGGTGCGGGCTTGCTTTATGACATGCCTCCTTTTGGTGAGAAGAAATCCCGTACAGGAAACCTCATTTATCTTGGCGCAAGATACGACATCCCGACAACAGGTACAAAGATTGGTGCTGAATACAACAGGGGCTCAAAATACTGGGTAGCCTTTGCACCAGCAGGAGATGATATATGGACCTCAAAGCTCGGCACAAGGGGAAGTGTCTATGAGGTCTATGTGATTCAGGAGCTCAAGAATAAGCCAATATCAAAGCGTGGAAAAGCCTTCTTCAGGCTCGGCTATCAGTACTATGACTTTGAATACACTGGCTCAAACTCCTGGATAGGTGCACCAAAGAAGATTGATGACCTTGCTGACAGCCCAATGAATGCTCAAATATTCCCTCCAATTGATAAAGCCCATGACATCTACCTGACCTTTGATGTTCAGTTCTAAAAAGCTTAAAACCTTAAAGGGGCAGGCCTATGGCCTGCCCCTTTTTGTTATAATTTAAAGATGACATTTCAGGACCTGAAAAGACTAAAAGAACTATGGGGTGCCTTCAGGTCGTCAAGGGTATTGATTACTGCAAACAACCTCAGGGTTTTTGACTATCTCCTTAAACCCCTTTCTGCAAGAGAGCTCTCCTTAAAACTCAATACAGACCCCCGTGCAACAGAGATACTCCTTGACTGCCTCGTCTCTCTCGGTCTTTTAAGAAAGGCTAAAGGCAAATATCAGAATAGACCAATTGCCTCAAGATTTCTCGTCACAGGAAGCCCTTATTATCAGGGTAATATTATCAGGCATGCTGATACCCTCTGGAGGAACTGGTCCGGCCTTGATGAGGTGATTAGAACAGGAAGACCTTACAGGGCTCATAGAGACCATGAGGCCTTTATACTCGGCATGCATGATATTGCTAAACTCAGGGCAAAGAAGGTTGTAAAGGCCCTTGACCTCAAGGGTGTAAAGAGGGTCTTAGACCTTGGCGGAGGTCCTGGAACTTATTCAATAGAGCTGGCAAGGAGAGGCCTTGAGGTCACGATCTTTGACCTTCCCGAGACTATAAAGATTGCCTCAGAGATTATTAAAAAAGAAAAGGTAAAGGTAAACCTTATGAAAGGAGATTTTCTTATTGATGATATTGGAACAGATTATGACCTAATATTTATAAGCCAGGTCCTTCATGCCTACTCTGAGGAGGATAATTTAAGGACACTAAGAAAAGTTAGAGAGGCCCTTAGCAACAGTGGCAGAGTCGTTATTCAGGAGTTTTATATCTCAAAAGATAAAACCTCTCCACTTAGCAGTACACTCTTTTCTGTAAACATGCTTGTAAATACTGAAGGTGGAAGGGCCTATACTCCTGAGGAGATAAAGGCATGGCTTAAGAATACAGGATTTAAAAAATCTTCAATAAAACTCATAGATGATATAGTATTAATAGAGGCAAGGGCTTAAACTCCAGTGAAGTCTTCTTATTATCCTTGATTTCCCTATCCTTTTATGGTAAAAATAAGGTAGTGTGAGGGTTGCTCTCAGTATAGAAGGCAAGACTGTAAAGGTTGTTGAGGCTGAAGAGAGGCCAAAAGGCCTTTTTATTCACAAGGCCTTTTCAATCTCCACTGATGACCTTGATTTCTATCTTTCTAAATTAAGACAGAGAAACTTTATTCTTGCTGTTGATTTCGGCGAGCTTATTCAAGAAACCATAAACCTTCCGCCCGTCAAGGGTAAAGAGCTTCAGAGACTGATTAATGTGGAAATGGAAAGGCTTTATCCTGATTTTTATTTCATCTACTCAGACCTTGGAGAGAGAATTGTAGAAAACAAAAGGTTCAGGGGGCTCTCTATTCTCAGGGTGCGGAAGGCTGAGATAGACGGGCTAATAGAAAGGGCCCTCAACCACGGGAAGAATATTGAGGCAATATATGGAAGTCCAACCTGTATAGCCACTTTTATTGAAAGGTCTGAAAAGCCTCTTCTGTGTGTATTTGAGACCGCCGGTGGAGAAAGTAACAGTTATGGTAAAAATATCTTTCTTATTAAGGATGGGGTTATACTTTTTGTGAGAAAACTAACGAGTTTTGAGAAGGGGCTCTCAGCTCTTGATATTCAGGACATAGAGATGTCTATTATTCATTGTATTCAGAATCTGAGGATAGAGCCAAAGGAGATAATCATGGCAGGTGATTTTAAAAACCTTCCAGAATCCATTGGAGGGCTTCCTGTCTCTTCTCTCAACCTGCCCAAAGGGCTCCACTATAAAGGTGAAGATATATACGAATATCTGATACCTGTAGGCAGTATTTATTGTATCAAAGAGAATAGCGGTTCTAAAGGTTTCTTACCACAACCGTACAGGACTTTCAGATTCATAAAAAATCTCTTAAACGCAAATGGTGCTATCTTTTTAATTACAGGGATTCTCTTTCTCATATCTGGATTAAATAGTCTTTATATGGCCAGATCAATAAGGACAGATATAAATAATCTCCTAACCAAATACAGGGCCTTTAATCTATTTATCCAGTCCTATAACCAGAGCGTTGCTGAGGCAAAGGCCCTTCAATCTTTCGCAGATTTTTTGAAGGAAGAAAAAGGGGTCCTGATATCTTATGTATTAAAGGAGCTTTCTGGATATCCCTTAGAGAATATAAAGCTCAAATCTATTGACCTTAACCGTTCAGGTAAGGCAATAAATCTGAGACTTTCAGGCAGTGTAGCTACCCAAAGTCACAAGGAGATGCTACTTTCATTTAATAGACTTTTAAAGATGATTGAAAGGTCGGGATTAAAAGAATCCGATATAAATATAGAGATCCTAAACAAGAGATTCTCTCCCGCTGACGGGACCTTTGATATTGATATAAGGTTTGATTTAAAAAAATGATACCCTATTTTAGGTATTTAAAAGGTTCACTCTATTTTTATATTCTTATGGGTCTATTATGTGGCCTCTTTGTTGGTCTCTTTTCCCTTTCCATTAATTATAGAAAGAGTTCAGAGAAAGTGCTGGAGCAAATAAAAAGCAATCTCTCAACAGCTTCTCAGATCAGGGAGGAGGACGAGGATTTAAAAAAGAAGATCGGACTCATTAAAGGTCTCCTTCCACCAGGTTATGCTGAGAAGGATGCAGAAGTATCTATTCTTGAAAGTCTTGACAGGTTAAAGGTTGAATTTCCTTCATACAGGGTTACTGTAACAGAATTCAAATCTGAGGGCAATATCCTTTCTATAGGATTTACAGCGCAAGGCTCAATAGAGAATTACAGGGAATTCGTAAACAAGATAAATATCCTTGAAGGACCTGGATTCCCTTCCCTTTCTATTCATAAATTAACTATAAATATTACTGAGCAAGGAGAAAATTATTTACAGTTTTCAGGTAATGTAAGAACACTGAAAACTGCTGGTAGAAGGCTATGAGTAGAAACAGATTCATACTGATTTTCGTATTACCATATGTCTTTATTATCCTCTGTCTTTTTCTTGCAAAGCCTCTTGGCTCTTTACTTTATAAAAGCCTTGCAACTCCTCAAGAATTGAGGATTGTGGAATATCCCTTCAGGTTCGAAGTTCCCGATATTAAAAAACCTGTAATAACTTCTGAACTAAGACCTCCTTTTAAGATTCCGGGCAAAAAACTCCTTTCAATCAGAAATGAAGAACCTCAACTCTTACCTCCGCCTCCAGCAACAGCCCCCAAGGTCACACTTGTTATGGTCAGTGAGCATTTAAGGATAGCTATTATAAATGATATTCTTCTGAGAGAAGGTGATACCTTCGATAATAGCATAATACTGAGAATCAGGGATGATGCCGTTGTAATATCTAAAAAAGGAAAACTCACAGAAATCCCTGTACAGTAATTTACGATACAGCAAGAAGTCTCTTTTTCAATTCCATAATCCTGTCTCTTATCTTGGCAGCCCTTTCAAAATCGAGCTCCTTTGCTGCCTTCTTCATCTCTTCTTCAAGCCTTCTTATTGTATCTTCATTAAAATCTCCTAGCTCCTCAGCCACAACAATGGGCTCTTCATAATAATCCGCCTCATATATAGAACTTACTACATCCTTTATCCTGCTCTTAACAGTCTCAGGTGTAATATTGTGCTCCCTGTTATAAGCCTCCTGAATCCTTCTTCTCCTTTCTGTTTCTTCCATTGCCTTTTTAATGGAATTTGTAATAGTATCTGCATATAAGATTACCTCTCCATTCACATTCCTTGCTGCCCTTCCTGCAGTCTGGATAAGAGAACGCTCTGACCTTAAAAAACCCTCTTTATCAGCATCAAGGATTGCCACAAGGGAGACCTCTGGAAGGTCAAGGCCTTCTCTTAAAAGATTCACCCCTATAAGGACATCAAATTTGCCGAGCCTCAGGTCTCTTAAAAGAACAATCCTGTCAATAGTATCAATGTCCGAGTGCATATATCTTGCTCTTATTCCAAGTTCTGAATAATATTCTGTCAGGTCTTCTGCCATCTTTTTTGTGAGGGTTGTAACAAGAACCCTCTCTCCCCTCTCAACTCTCTTCTTAATCTCACCAAGAAGGTCTTCTACCTGAGCCTTTGCAGGTTTTAATACCATCTTTGGGTCCATCAATCCTGTTGGTCTAATAATCTGTTCAGCAACCCTTCCCTCAGATTTCTGGAGTTCATAATCACCTGGCGTGGCAGAGACATATATAGCCTGATTTACCCTTCTTTCAAATTCTTCAAACTTAAGGGGTCTGTTATCAAGGGCACTTGGAAGTCTGAAACCATATTCCACAAGGGTCTGCTTCCTTGACCGGTCTCCTTCATACATACCACCAAGCTGGGGAATCGTGGCATGGGATTCATCTATGACAATAAGAAAGTCTTCAGGGAAGTAATCGATGAGGGTGTAGGGCGGCTCACCTGGTGCCCTTCCACTAAGATGCCTTGAATAATTCTCTATGCCATGACAATAGCCGAATTCCCTGAGCATCTCCATATCAAATCTTGTCCTCTGCTCTATCCTCTGTGCCTCAAGTTCTTTACCAAGCCTTTTAAAATACTCAATCCTCTCCTTAAGTTCAGCCTCTATTGCTTCAAGGGCCTTTTCGAGTCTTGGTCTGGGAGTAATCCAATGGCTATTGGGATAAAGGGCAACCTTCTCAAGCCTTCTTAATCTTTTACCCGAAAGGGGATCAATCTCGTATATGGAATCAATATAGTCACCAAAGAACTCTATTCTTAAAGCCTTATCAAGGCTGAAGGATGGATAAACCTCCACGACATCACCCCTTACCCGGAAGGAACCCCTTTTAAACTCCTCTCCCCTTACATAAAGCATATCCACAAGACGCCTGAGGATATCGTTTCTCTTTGTATGCATTCCTTCTTCAATTATAAGATGCATTGCCCAGTAGTCCTCGGGAGAGCCTATTCCGTATATGCATGACACAGAGGCAACAACTATCACATCCCTTCTTTCAAGGACAGCCCTCGTGGCTGAATGCCTGAGCCTGTCAATGTCGTCATTAATAAGGGCATCTTTTTCTATATATGTATCCGTTTCAGGGATATATGCCTCAGGCTGGTAGTAGTCATAGTAACTAACAAAAAACTCTACGGCATTCTCAGGGAAGAGTTCCTTGAACTCTCCGTAAAGCTGGGAGGCAAGGGCCTTATTGTGAGCTATTACAAGAGTAGGCCTCTGGAGGCGTTCAATTACATTGGCAATGGTGAAGGTCTTACCAGAGCCCGTAACACCAAGGAGAACCTGGTCTCTGTGACCTTCTTCAATCCATCGGACAAGCTTTTCAATCGCCTGAGGTTGATCACCTGTGGGTTTAAAATTACTTACAAGGCGGAAGGCCTTCATGGTGTTCAATATTACTTTGCCACTAACTTTATTTTGCTATTAATCGTGAGTGAGGCTAATTCAGAAAAAGTGATTTAGGATAATTCATTCTGACTTCCTTAACAAATGGTAGGCGCGAAGGGGATCGAACCCTTGGCCTCTTCCGTGTGAAGGAAGCGCTCTCCCACTGAGCTACGCGCCTTGCCTTATTATATCTTACTCAACTTGTTTCTCTCAAGGCAAATAAGCTAAAATAATTTTGAGGGCCCATAGCTCAGCTGGTAGAGCTACCGGCTCATAACCGGTTGGTCCCAGGTTCGAGTCCTGGTGGGCCCACCAAAACTGTCAGACCTTTAAGTTCTTTTCAAAAGGAGAACCTGTGTTACAGCGACTTCAAAAACTGATAGAACTTCAGGAGATTGATCAAGCAATTCTTCAAAGGACAAGAGAGATTGAGACTAATATACCTGTCAGAATATCAGAGATAACAAAACAATCAGATAAATTAGGCAAGGAAATCGAAAATCTCCGACTCAGGACAGAAGAGATAGAAAGAAAGAGAAAACAGAAGGAAAGGGAAGTACAGGACATTGAAGAAAAGATTAAAAAACTTAAGGCAAGAACGCCTGAGATAAAAACCAACAAAGAATATCAGGCTCTCATAAAGGAGATCGAGACAGCAGAAAAAGAAAAATTCAGGATAGAGGATGAAATTCTCAATCTTATGGAAATAACCGAACAGGTCAAGACAGAGGTTAAACTTCAGGAGGCGGAATATAAAAAAAATAGAGCAGAACTGGAGATAAGAAAAAAAGAGATTCTTGAACTACAGGAGAAGCTTAAGAAAGAGCTGGAAGGATTGAGGCAGAGGCGTTCTGAGATTGTAAAGGAAATAGAACCTGATGATTATGAGCTTTATATGTCCCTTCTTGAAAAGGGAAAGGGCATTGCCCTTACCACGGCTATAGACGCCGTCTGTCAGGGCTGTTTTCTTAATATCCCTCCTCAGCTTTATGTTGAGATAAAAAGAAATGATAGGCTTATACAGTGCCCTCAGTGTAAAAGGATACTCTACTGGAAACAAGAACTCAAGGTAGAACATAGTCTTCAAAGGGGCTAAAGCCCCTTTGAATTCCCAAGAAAAAATTTTTAAATAAAAATGAAGTTAAAGGAGCAAGGTCTTTTAAGCTGAAATAACTGGCAGAATGAGAACCTTGAAGATCTTTACAGATGGTGCATCGAGCGGAAATCCAGGACCCGCTGGTATTGGTGCAGTTGTCATAAATGGACGGGAGATTGAGATTTCTCAATCTATCGGGATAGCCACTAATAATGTAGCAGAATACAAAGCTGCTATAATAGCTCTTCAGAAGGCTATTGAATTAAAGGCAGAGGCTGTTGAGATTTATTCTGATTCTGAATTACTTGTAAGACAGCTGAAAGGCATATATAAGGTCAGGGATAAAGAATTATTAAACTTGTGGAAAAAGACCCACAAGTTGTTACAAAGGTTTAAGGCATATAGCATAAACTATATTCCAAGAGAAGATAACAGGCGTGCTGACAGATTGGCAAGACAGGCAATTAACAAGCTTAAAACAACAGGACATTCAGGCCATAGGCTATAGGAATCAGGTAACGGGCTATTAAAGTAAACTACAGGCCACAGGCTATAGGCAACTTTAGGCTATAGGCCATAGGCTACAGGCTATAGAAAAATTCCTGAAGCCTGAAACCTAAATAATAGTCTGAGGTGTCGCCTGTAGCCTAAATATAGCCTGTAGGCTGTAGCCTGATAACCTGAGATGAACGCCTAAAGCCTTCAGGCGAGGGCCTTTTTTCTGCCTATTAATGGGTCTTGTTATAAACTTAATCATAAGTTATAATAATAAATCCATAAGAAATGGGGTACCATGGACGATCATAGATTAAAGGTATTCTGCACAGTAGCTGAGACAAAGAGTTTTTCAAAGGCCTCAGAGATAATTCATCTCACCCAGCCTGCTGTAAGCCTTCAAATTCAGGCCATCGAAGAGATATACGATACCAAACTCTTTGATAGGTCAAGTTCTACTGTTACCTTAACCCCTGCGGGAGAAATCCTCTATAAATACGCAAAACAGATACTCAGTCTTTATGCCCAGGCAGAGAAGGAAATAAGCAGTCTTACTGGTTTGATAAAGGGAAGTATCAGGATTGGTGCAAGCACAACTATTGCCAATTATCTTTTACCCTCTGTAATATCTGATTTTAAAAAAATAAATAAGAAGGTAAGATTTCACCTCCTAATTGGTAATACAAAGAGGATAGTAGATTACCTTAATAACGGGATAATCACCTTTGGTCTCGTTGAAGGGGATGTGTCAAAATATAAATTAAAAGCGGAAAGGATTTTAAAAGACGAGCTCGTCGTGATTGTATCTCCTTCTCATCCCTACGCAAGCAGAAAAAGTATCTCTGTTCATGACCTTACAAAAGAACCATTTATTTTAAGGGAAGAGGGTTCTGGTACACGACAGATTATAGAAAAGTATCTATTAAAGTATGGTATCTCCTCATCTGATCTCAATGTCACAGCTATACTCGGAGGCACAGAGGCGATAAAAGAGACGGTGGAGGATGGAGCTGGCATCTCAATTGTATCAAAATGGGCTGTAAGGAGAGAGGTAAGCCTGGGTACTCTCAAGATGATCCCTTTGAAAGAAGAACGAATTACAAGGGACTTTTCTCTTATTCATAAAAATGCAGTATTTAATGCAGCAACCAACGAATTTTTAGATTATCTACAAAGATACGAATACGAAAAGCTCTTTCAGCGAAGCAGGTAAATCTCTACATGGATATTTGGTGGCGAAGTAACAGTTTGGTGGCGAAGTAACACTTCCTTTCTCAAAAATTTTTGAGAATCCTTTCGATCCTTTGAAGGTGTTCTTTAAGCCTCTTTTTAGCATAAGAACTACTCGAATCTGACCTTTTAATCATGAATAAGAAATCACTAGATTGAAGAAAGAATAATTCCCTCATCAAGACCTTCCATACGGTACTTCGCCACCGCTTCCGCTCAGGATATTGAGCGTATTTCTTTAACAAGATATCCACCAGTTCTGTTGCCCTGTATATAAATCTCAAATAGGATGAATTCTCCTGTGATACCCATGTATTGTTAAAGCCACCTTCTCCCCAGCTCGATGGCAGGGGATCTATTTCTTTAAAGGTTAGGGAGCTAAAAATTATTTCTTCAGGAAGGGTGAGCCTGAGTTCATTGGTTTTTGATATCAGCTCAAAGACCTTTTCAAGCCATTCAGGTCCTTCAAACCACCAGTGACCAAATAATTCTGTATCAAAAGCAAGCACTATGACAGGGTCATCGGTAATACGATTTGCCATAATAGCCCTTTTTTTAAGAAATTCAACAAAGTGCCTTGCATCACTATCAACCTGCTGTATTGCCCTTTGTCTGATATAAGGTTCTTTTCTTTCCCTGCCCGTAATTCTCCAGTATTTTAGACCTGTATGGTGTTTAATTCCATCAGGTCTGAATCTCTTCCACTCACTATCATTTAGCTCATAACAGACATCCTTGTAAAAGTCCCTATACCAGACATTTCCTGGATAACCCACCTCCATTGACCACACCTGCTTGCATGCCTCTGAATCCCTCGGGAAAACTAATACACCTTCAGGAGACCTTACGGGTCTGAAAATACCCGTTTCTGGCTTTGGTTTGCCAAAGGCAATGCCATGACCCTCAAGGACTGTCCAGGCTATATGGAATTTTTTGAGATATTCAAAGAGACCTCTGAAATATCCGCATTCGGGTAGCCATAAACCCGAAATCTCCCTTGCAATATACTTCTTGAATACCTTTATTCCTTCCCTTATCTGTCCCTCCACTACCCATGGGAATCTGGAAAATAAAGGAAGATAGGCATGGGTTGCTGTGGTAGTTATGATGCTAATATTCCCCCTCTCTTTAAACCCTTTTAGTGCATCTATGATGGCTCTCTCTCTTAGAAAATCTTTAACCACTTTAAGTCTTTCCCTGTAAAATTGGATGGTCTCTCCAAACTGAGGGTTTCTTTTCTTTTCTAATGCTGCAAGGTCCTCCAGTCTCTCAAGATACTTGTTTAAACCTTTCTTTAAATACTCATCATTAAGCATCTCAAGAAGTGTTGGACTAAGGGATAATGTTAATTTAAAAGATACCCCTTTATTAATGAGTCTTTCAAAAGAAAGAACAAGTGGAACATAAGATTCAATTATTGCCTCGTATAGCCATGTCTCCTCGACGGAATCTTTTGTATCAGAAACCTTTAAATAAGGCAGATGGCTATGGAGTACAAATATTATACTGGCCAATGCTGGTGATGAAATATTTGATATTTTCACACTATATATATCCTACCAGAACCTTCTCTAACCTCTCCTATAACAGAAAAGAATATGCCCGCCTTATCTAACAAGGGAATCCCTTCTTCTGATACAGAGAAAAGCAATCCACCTGATGTCTGGGGATCTGCAAGGATCAAAAGGCTATCCTCATCAAGTTGAGTAACAATTGACTTTTTGAAAAAGTTAAGATTCTCATAAGCACCCTTCGGCACAAGTCCTGACTGAACAAGATCCATTATAAAGGGCATAACAGGGATTTTTTTAAAATCAAGATAAAAATCAAGGGGCCTCTCAGAAATCATGTTGAGACAATGACCAAGGAGTCCAAATCCTGTAATATCAGTACATGCCCTTGCCTTTGCCATAAGGGCCGCATCCCTTGCTCTCTCATTAAGCATGAGCATCCATGACAAAAGATTCTGATAGTAAGCTTCAGAAAGCCTCCCTGCCTTCAAGGCAGTTACTGCTATGCCGATGCCAAGGGGCTTTGTGAGACAGAGCATATCACCTGGCTGGGAACCATCCTTTCTGAGAATCCTTTCTTTTTCAACAATACCTGTTACAGAAAGACCGAATTTTATCTCCTGGTCTTCTACAGTATGACCACCTACGAGATTCACTCCCGCTTCTTGAAGCTTGGAAAGGCATCCTCTCAATATCCCTTTAATAACCTCTCTATCGAAATCACAGGGATCGTATCCGAGAATTGCAAGGGCCGAAATGGGTTTTCCGCCCATGGCATAAACATCACTCAGGGAATTGGCTGCACTTATAGCACCGAATAAAAAGGGGTCATCCACAAGGGGTGTTATTATATCTACTGTCTCAACAAGTGCTAAATGCTCATTCAGCAAATAGACACCTGCATCATCTCCTGGCCCCACAATTACAGATGGAGACAAAGAAAAATTTAGATCCTTCAATAATCCCTCAAGGTCCGCCGGACCCAGCTTTGCTGCTCAGCCAGAGGCCCTAACCTTTTCAGTAAGTCTCATAAATTCTCCTTTGAGGGGCTTTGCCCCTCAAACTCCCTAATAATAGTGCAGTAGTGCAGAAGACCGGTAGGGCAGCAGTTTTTCCATAATATCTCCTGCTGCTCTGTTGCTCTACTGCTCTGCTTTGGTGCGAGAGGGGGGAGTTGAACCCCCACGGCACAGGGCCACTGGATCCTAAGTCCAGCGCGTCTGCCAGTTCCGCCACTCTCGCAAGAAATAGGCTACAGAAACTGTTACTTCGCCACCAACTATAGGCGACAGGCTATTAGAGTAGGCCACAGGCTATAGGAAATTAGAAAAAATCCTGACAACTAACTGGTGGCGAAGTAACAGTAGCCTGATATCCTGACGCCTGTAGCCTATTTATTATACCTCAAGCATATATTAAAACGATTTCCGTCCCCTAAATAGGAATGAAGACTTCAACGGAAGAATGACAAAAACTAATATCTTAAAAAGATGTTAAACCCCGAGGGATGCTAAAAACTCAGCAAATTTTTTTCTATCTTCTTCTGGCATGTCAATAAACTCAATACCCACATCATATATATCCTTATTCTTCTCATTCTGGTTACAAGATGCTACCCTTCCCTTCAATTGTATATTCAGACCTCCGGGGATGATAAGTTCCATTGGAAATACCTTGTTTATCTCCATAGACTCGAGAAGTTCAATAAGCATTCCTCCGAGACTGATAATCTTAACCTTATAATGACGCGGGTAATCTAAGACAACATCTCCTGGAGACCTCAGCTTAAATCTCAAACCCTCAATCCTGTCTTCGAACCTGCTTTCACCAGCCCTGTGTTTTTCTATAAAGTCGATTAATCTTCTTGCCTTTTCATCCAGAAGATTTACAAACTTAAGACCTGCCTGATATACAGGGATAACATCTCCTCCATGACCTCTAAGACTCCCTACAAGGGAAGCCCATACAACCTTTCCCTTGAAATCAAACTTGCCATCCTCAGCCTCGATCTTTACACTATACTCTCTGTTAATCTCCAGTCTTCTGGATATCTCTATTGCCATGCCTCCAAGGCTGATATTAAGGAACTTTGCCTTTACAGCACAGAACATCCTTCCTGTTATACCTTCCACACTAATCCTTGGATATCTTCTCCTCTCTTCTGTCACTCAATCCCCCCCTTTTGTTAATTATATCAAAAATAAAATTACTTTGGTATATTTTTATTGCTCATGCCCAAAATTCTTAGTTTTACAAAAGGGGGACCCCTTTGAGGGACTTTGTCCCTCAAACTCCCTGATGATAGGCTATAGGCTCAGGCTATAGAAAATAAAAAATATCCTGAGGCCTGTCGCCTAAAGCCTGTAGCCTAAATATCTCCTGAAGGCCTTTAGCCCTTTTATTTGGTTTAACAACTGTTACTTCGCCACCAGATAGAAAAGCATGTTAAAATAAAATAGACTACTAAAGCCTTAAAGAATCTGTAGCTTGTAAAAGGAGGTCCTAAATTGCAGAATCAGTATGATTCTCGAGAGATTGAACAAAAATGGCAGAGCTTCTGGAAGGAAAAAGAGCTTTTCAAGACTCCTACCCCTGGGACGGACAAAGATAGGGCGAAGAAATTTTATTGCCTCGAGATGTTCCCCTATCCTTCCGGAAAGATTCACATGGGACATGTGAGAAACTATGCTATTGGGGATGTCATTGCCCGTTATAAAAGAATGAGGGGGTATCATGTTCTTCATCCTATGGGATGGGATGCCTTCGGACTTCCAGCAGAAAATGCAGCTATAAAACACGGCGTCCATCCTGCCAACTGGACATATGAAAACATTGAATATATGAAATCTCAGCTGGAGCAACTGGGCCTAAGTTATGACTGGAACAAAGAAGTCACTACCTGCCATCCTGAGTATTATAAATGGAACCAATGGTTCTTCTTAAAGATGCTCGAAAAGGGACTTGCCTATAGAAAGGCCTCTTTTGTTAACTGGTGTCCTTCCTGTGAGACAGTTCTTGCAAATGAGCAGGTGATAGATGGAAAGTGCTGGAGGTGTGACTCTACTGTAACGCAGAAGGAGCTTGAACAGTGGTTTTTAAAGATTACTGCCTATGCTGAGGAACTCTTAAGAGACCTTGATACCCTCAAGGGATGGCCAGAAAAGGTCATTGTAATGCAAAAAAACTGGATAGGAAAAAGTGAAGGTGCCGAGGTGAAGTTCAGAATAGACGGACTGAACCAGAATATTATTATATTCACCACAAGGCCTGATACCCTCTGGGGATGTACCTTTGTATGTCTCGCCCCTAATCATCCATTGAGTGAAGTCCTCGTGAAAGATAAAAATCTATTGAAAGAATTAATCTCCTCTTACGGAGACCCTCTTACTAAACTTGGCCATTTTACAGGTTATTATGCCATTAATCCAGTAAATAATAGAAAGGTTCCAATATACATTGCAAACTTTGTGCTCATGGAGTATGGCACTGGAGCAATTATGAGCGTGCCAGCTCATGACCAGAGGGATTTTGAGCTTGCAAAGAAATACGGTCTTCCAGTAGAAGTGGTAATCGTGCCAGAGAAGGAGACAGTCTCCCAGAACCTTGAAAGGGCCTATGAAGGAGAGGGTTATCTTATTAACTCTGGAGAATTCTCAGGTCTTCATTCATCAGAGGCAAGAGAGAGGATTATCCAGTTTTTAGAAAAAAATGGAATAGGAAAAAGAAAGGTAAATTATAAGCTTAGGGACTGGGGAATCTCGAGACAGCGATACTGGGGTACTCCCATACCTGTGATATATTGTGATAGATGTGGCATTGTTCCTGTTCCGGAGAAAGACCTTCCTGTAATACTGCCTGAGGATGTAAAGTTCACAGGAAAAGGAACCTCACCTCTTGCAAAGGCCCTTGATTTTGTCAAGACGAGTTGTCCCAAATGTGGAGGAGAGGCAAGACGTGAAACAGACACAATGGATACCTTTGTAGATTCTTCCTGGTACTTCATAGCCTATTGCATAAAGGATAAAAAGGATTTTGACCTCACGGCTAAGGATGCTAAAAAGGAAATATCTTACTGGATGCCTGTAGATCAATACATTGGCGGGATAGAACATGCGGTGCTTCACCTCCTTTATTCAAGATTTTTTACCCGGGTATTAAGAGACTTAGGGATTGTTGATCTGAGTGAACCCTTTCTGAATCTCCTTACACAGGGTATGGTTTGCCTCGAGACCCTTAAATGCCCTGAACACGACTGGCTCTTTCCTTCAGAGGTCAAGAATCATAAATGTATTCACTGTGGAAGGCCCGTTGAAAGAGGAAGGTTTGAGAAGATGTCAAAATCAAAGAAAAACATTGTTGACCCCGATGAGCTTATAAAAAAATACGGTGCGGACACCATAAGGCTTTTCAGCCTTTTTGCAGCACCACCAGAAAAGGACCTTGAATGGTCTCCAAGCGGAGTAGAAGGGATTTACAGATTCCTCGGAAGGCTCTGGAACTTTGTTCAAAAATGGAAGGACAAGATCGGAAGTCAGATATCAGACCTCCGATCTCCGATCTCAGATCTCAGACCTCAGACCTCCGCTATTGTAAGGCTCACTCACAGAACTATTAAAAGGGTCACAGAGGATATAGAGAAAGAATTCCATTTTAATACAGCCATAGCCCGAATGATGGAATTTTTGAATGAACTACAGGACTTCAATCCCTCAACAGAACAGGACTTCAGAACCCTGAGATTTGCCATAGAAAACCTTCTTTTACTTATAAGTCCCTTTGCCCCTCACATAGCAGAGGAACTCTGGTCTCAGATAGGAAATGAACCTTCCATACTGGAAGCTCCGTGGCCTCAATGGGATGAAGAACTTTCTAAAGAAGAGGAATATGAACTCGTTATCCAGATAAATGGCAAGGTAAGGGCAAAGACCAGAATCCCCCAAGGTATTACCGAGGAGGCAATAAAAGAAAGGGCCCTTTCAGAGCCACGAATTATTCAGGCCCTCTCGGGAAAGGATATCAAAAAGATCATTATAGCAAAGAAACGGCTTGTAAATATTGTGACATGAAGAAGATCCTCCTCTCACTTTTTTATTCCCTTTTATCACTCTTGATATTCTCTTCATGTGGCTATAAGATAGCACCACCAGCCCTAATAGAATATTCTGAAATCAAAGGGTCTATGAAGCCTTCAGACTGTAGATTTGTTATTAACATTAGAAACAAAACCTTTGTGCCAGGTCTTGAAGACAGGATGAGATTTGTTTTGACAGAAGAACTTATAAAAAGGGGCTGCTCCTTAATGGCAAAGGCAGAGTCCGAAACCAAACAGTTCCATATTGAAGGCGTCGTTGCCGATGTAAGCATGCATATTGTAGCAGAAAAGTCTGGCCAGATAGCCCTTTATGAGATTGTTATAAGGGGAGATTTTGAGATTACATCACCTAATGGAAAATTAATATCAAAACATTTTTCATCACCTTTTATAAGGGAGTTTAGGAGTGGGGCAAGTATAGAGGAGATTATATCAGCAAGAGATAGAGAGATTGAAAAGGTTTTAAGGGATATAGCCATCGAGATTATAGAGGAGCTCAAATGAGTATCCTCAACTTTTATGAAGAGCACAGAAAGGGATTATCAGGTCCCTATATTCTCTATAGTACTGATCAGTTTATGCTTTATGAAGCAATGCATCTCTTCAAGTCTTCTATCAAAAACTCAGGTGGAGATGTAACAGTACAGCAATTTGATATGGACGAAAAACCCCAGCTCTCCCATATCATAGAGGCAATAAAGACACCCGGCTTTTTTGGAACAAAAGGATGGATAATCATAAAAGAGGCCCAGCTTTTAAAAACAAAGGAGCTTAAAGCAATTGGTGCAGAAATAGCATCATCTAATCCTGATATTTTAATTCTACACAAAGGAAATCCAACAAAAGAATTCCGGGAAATCTTAAAAAATGTAAGATTGTTTTCATTAGATTTAAATGAAAGGGATCTATTTAAATGGGTGCAATACAAGTCAAAAGAACTTGGTCTTTCTTTAAACAAGGAGGCTATCGAATATATACTTGATTTAACACAAGGCGAAACAGGGATTATATACTCAGAACTTTATAAACTTCACTCAGCTGGTCTCAAAGCCCCATCAATTGAAGAATTAAAAGAAATACTTCTTGCCCACTCAGAATACGATACAAGAGACCTCATTAATGCTATAAAAAATAGAAACAAGGCAAGGGCTATTTACATCTTCAGGACATTAAAGGATGACATGCCCCTTGTTATAGGAAGCTTAAATAAATTTTATTCAGTCACGCCTGAATACACAAGAATACTCCCCATTCTTCATGAAATGGACTTGAGGGCAAAGACCCAGAAAGAGATTCTTGAACCCTTATTCCTTAAGCTGCTTGAGAGCTGAGAAGAATAGTATTCGCCTTCTTTGTAAGCCTTGATATCTTTCTCGATGCAGTATTTTTATGAATTACTCCTTTTGATGCTGCCTTCATGATATATTTGATGGCTGCCTTTAAGGCCACCTCGGTTGCTTGTTTATTCTTTGAAGAGATTGCAGCCTCTACCTTCTTTACAAGGGTCTTTATTGTGCTTTTTACTGCCTTATTCCGAAGTTCCCGTTTCTTTGCCTGGCGAACCCTTTTCATGGCTGACCTATTTCTCTTTGGTTTCTTAGCTGCCATAACTATGCCTCCTTACTGTTACTTTCGCCGCTAATCTTATTTTCAATAATTAAAATAGCATAACATTACAAATTTGTGCAACTGTTACTTTCGCCACTAAAAGGGTTGACCCTGGCAATCATATATACATCAGCAGGATGTCTTTCCTTATCTTCAGGTTACCCCTATTCCAATAAATTCTTATGATATGCAATAATATAAAGAAATGATTCTGGCATGCCTAAAGGATAGGAAAATAAAAGAATTTCTTCGTTCTTTTACGAAGGAGAAGAGCCTTTTAAAGGAAATCCCGCTGGCGGATTGGTCATGTGAGTTTTTTGAAGATAACAAATCTCTTATTGATTCTTTTAAAAAAAATCCTCACAGCATTCTAATACTCGGAGAAGACCATCTTAATGTATTGAAAACCATCAGCCCCCATGATAGAAATGGTTTTCCTATTATAGGGGTTATCGGAAAAAATATTGGTCGAGGTATCCAGAAGATATCGAGATATAGCATACCATTTTATATATTTCCACCTTATAGGAAAGAGGACCTCTTTTATAAGATAATCTCAGCAGTCCGGGTCTCGCAGCAAAAACATCTTCTCGAGGCTATAATAGACATATCTAAAAATGTTTCCACCACCCTCGATGTTTTTGAGATACTTTATCACACTGTAAAGAAGATATCAGAGGTAATACCTGTAACGAGATGTTCCATAGTTAAGATAAGCCCCTCAATGAATCACTTCCATGTGGTTGCCACATACGAAAATCCAGATATAAGGGATATCCGACTTGACCTGCGAAAGTATCCCGAGATCCGGGAAGCCCTCAGAACAAAAAGGCCAGTAATAATTAAGGATGCCAAAAAGGACCCTCTAATGAAGGAGGTTTATACATTTATATCTCCTCTTGGAATAAAATCGATAATTGTTATTCCCATTATATATAAAGAGGAGACCATAGGGGCTCTTTTCCTAAGGACATCGAGGAAGAAGCTGACCTTTTCGAGGGCTGAGATAAGCTTCCTTGAATCTTCTGCAAATGCTTCTGCCAATGCCCTTTATAATGCCTTCCTGTTTGATGAGATAAGGCAGGAAAAGCACAGACTTGAAAGACTTGCAATAACAGATTATCTTACGGGTCTTTATAATAGTAGATATTTTTTCCACAGGCTTGAAGAAGAGTTCGAAAAGGCAAAAAGATATAACATACCTCTTTCATGCATAATGATAGATATTGACTACTTTAAATCAATTAATGATCAATATGGTCATCGAGTAGGTGATGAGGTTCTTAAAGAACTCGGCAGGGTTCTGAAGAAGAATACAAGAAGGGGTGATATTATCGCAAGATATGGGGGAGAAGAATTCATCATGCTCCTTCCTCATACAGATAGAGAAGGTGCAATAAAGGAGGCTGAAAGGCTCAGAAATTTGATTAGTGGTTTGCAATTTAAATTCATAGATGGCTCAATCACGGCGAGTTTTGGAATAGCTATATACCCATCAAAGGATATAAAGCAATTTGATGACATTGTGACACTTGCTGACAATGCCCTCTATAATGCAAAGAAAGAAGGAAGAAACAGGGTGTGCACTTGCTGAGGGAATGCCTTAACTGTTACTTCGCCACCAATTGGTGGTGAATCTTTGAGGGACGGAGTCCTCAAACTCCCTAATAATAGACCAGTAGAGCAGTAGTTTTTAAAGGAAGAAATTTTTCCCTACTATCCTATTGGCGGCGAAGTAACAGTTTGGTGGCGAAGTAACAGTCTGCTCTGTTGCTCTACTAAAACACAAGGTCTGACATTGGTGGCGAAGTAACAGTACGGATACAAAAAGCATTAATGATTATCATCACAACTCATATTAACGCTGATTTTGATGCTCTTGCAAGTGTTATTGCTGCAAAAAAACTATACCCCGAAGGCATTATCGTCTTTCCGGGTTCAATTGAAAAACGGGTAAGGGAATTTATAGAGACTTTTAAACTAACAGAGATATATCAGTTTGGAACCAAAATAAGGGATATTGAGCTTTCAAAGATAGATACGATGGTAGTGGTTGATGCAAACTCATCAGATCGCCTCGGTGAATTGAAAAAATTTATTAATAAGGTCAGAATAATCCTTTATGACCATCACAAAAACAATGAAATCAGGGCAGGGCTTCCGCCGGCATCTCACAATGAGATAATGATTGAGGATGTGGGAGCTACGGCAACGATCTTTACAGAAATATTTCAGAAAAAAAAGATACCTCTAACACCCCTTGAGGCAACAGCTCTCTGTCTTGGTATCTATGAAGAAACAGGTTCTTTAACCTTTCCATCAACGACAGAAAGAGACCTTTTTGCAATAGCCTATCTTCTTAAAAGAGGAGCAAACCTTAACATAGTCTCAAGCTTTTTAAAACCTTTTATTAATAAAGAAGACCTCTCACTTCTTAATGAATTCCTTGAATCTTCAAGAGATATTTTTATAAACAACATAAGAATAAAGATTTGCAAGGCAAAAAGAGAGGAATATCCTGGAGAGGTTGCCCATCTTGCTCACCGGATAATTGAGATGGACCATATCGATGGCGTTATCCTAATGCTCGAGATGCCAGGCAGGGTTGTAATTATAGCACGGAGCAGTGTCACAGAGCTGGATGTCTCTGAATTATTAGCCCCCTTTGGGGGAGGTGGCCATCCCTCAGCAGCCTCTGCAACAATTAAGAATAAGGAACTCGAGGATGTAGAAGCTAAATTGATAGATACTTTAAAAGATATTATTAAACCCGTAAAACTGGCAAAGGATATAATGACCACCCATGTAATAACCATAGATCCCGATGCCACCCTGAAGGAGGCTGAAAAGGAGCTCACAAAATATGGTATAAATGTATTGCCTCTTATAAAAAATGGCAAGTTCCTTGGCATTATCTCGAGAGAAACGGTTGAGAAGGCCCTTTTTCATGGATTCAGACTCCATAAGGTTATAGAATTTGCTACCATTGATCCTGAGGTAGTATCGCCAGACACCCCTGTATCTGAAGTAGAAAGGATAATGATAGAACAGAATCAGAGATTTATGCCTGTTATACAGGATGGGAAACTTTTAGGTGTGATAACAAGGACAGATATCCTCAGAACCATGTATGAGGGCCTAATGAGAAGTGTCCGTGCAGACCTTGAGCCTTCAGTGCCCAGATTTAAAAACATGACAAATCAATTAAAAGAACATTTTCCAAATGATATATTTGCAATTCTTAAACTGGCAGGTGAGATTGCTGACTCCTTAGGATTCAATGTCTATCTTGTAGGCGGCTCTGTCAGGGATCTCTTAAGAGGGGAAAAGAATCTTGATATAGACATAGTTGTTGAGGGAGATGGTATTATATTTGCAAAAAAGGTGACTGAAGCCCTTAACGGAAGGGTAAAAACCCATGAAAGATTCGGGACAGCTAAGATAATTCTCAAAGATGGTCCCATAATAGATATAGCAACAGCAAGAACAGAATATTATGAAGCACCAGCTACTCTACCAAAGGTAGAAACCTCATCCATAAAAAAAGACCTTTATAGAAGAGACTTCACAATAAATACTCTCGCAATAAAACTCAACAGTTCTGATTTCGGCACCCTTATAGATTTTTTCGGAGGCCAGAAAGACCTTAAGGAAAAAACTATAAGGGTATTACATAGCCTCAGCTTTGTAGAAGACCCAACGAGGGCATTGAGGGCTATAAGATTTTCTGAAAGATTTGGATTTCGTATAAGCAAGCATACAGAAAATCTTATAAAGACAGCGGTAAAAATGAACCTCTTTGAGAGGCTTTCTTCTGAAAGATTACATGAAGAGTTAAGCCTCCTACTTAATGAGGTATCTCCTCTCAGGGCAATAGAAAGACTTTCGGAATATAACCTCCTCAGTGTGATTCATCCATCTCTTAAATTCAGCACTGAACTAAAAAAGAGGCTTAAAAGTCTTGAAGAGTTACTGGCATGGTACACCATTTCAGGGATCAAGGCAGAGGTAAAGAAGGAAAGATTAATCCTTGGTGTGACCATATATGGATTATCAGGCCAGGCAATTAAAAAGACTATTGAAAGGATATCCCCTAATAAAAGATACAAGGTACAACTTGAAAAGGATATATACTCAGCAAAAGAAATACTCCAGAAAATCGGCAATACCGCAGAGAGTAAAGACCCTGTATTCCTTTATGAACTTCTTCATGCTCTCTCCCTCGAAGCAATCCTTCTCGCCATTGCTGTCACTGAAGAGCCTGATACAAGAAAAGTTCTAATTAGATATCTGACAGAACTCCGAGAGATAAAGCCATTGCTGACCGGAAAAGACTTATTGAAGATGGGCATAAAGCCTGGACCGGCCTTTTCGAAGATATTCAGAGATATCCTTTATGAAAAACTCAGAGGTCGTCTCAAAACAATTGAAGAGGAAAAAGAATTTGTCAGGAAGTTGATAGCTTCTTATTAAGATATAGCTGGTGGATTATTCCGAGGACATTTGTTGTGAGCCAGTAAAGCACAAGGCCTGAAGGAAACGATAAAAAGAGAAGTGTAAAAAAGCCACTCATAAAGAGCATGAGCTTTTTCTGACGGGGATCTCCTCCAGAGGGCGTGATAACCTGCTGGATAATCATCGTAGCTCCCATAAGTATCGGCAGGATATAATAGGGATCTTTAACCGATAGATCCTTTATCCATAAAATAAAAGGTGCACCCCTTAATTCAATGGCAATAGCAAGGACCTTGTAAAGGGCAAAGAAGACCGGTAATTGTATTAATATAGGAAGACATCCACCAAAAGGATTCACCTTATACTTTTTATAAAGCTCCATGGTCTCCATCTGGAGTCTTTTAGGATCGTCTTTGTATTTTCTTCTAATCTCTTCAAGCCGTGGCTGAAGTTCCTGAAGCCTCTTCATAGACTTCTGTCCTTTTGCGATAAGAGGGGTAAAGGGGATTCTTATTAATATAGATAAAATCACTATAGCCCATCCATAATTTCCAATAATCTTATAAAGGGCCTTAAGGATCCAGAATAGGGGTCTTGCAACAATGGAGAAGAAACCAAAATCAACTATATGCTCAAGTCCAAGACCCAGCGTCTTCAGGCTATCATGCTCTTTTGGACCAGCATAAACCTTGTATTCATTTACAGGACCTCTTGCCATCAAGGCAATCATGGGTTTCTCAGGATTCCAGACCTTTACCTTTCCATCAGTAATCTTCGGGACAATCCCTGAGAAGAAATATTTATCCTCAATAGCTATCCAGTTTATCCTTCCTTCAATTATCTTTGGCTCCTTAAGATCCTTCTCTTTAAACTCTATCCTGTCAAGGTTTTTTAACAGCACAGGACCTGTATGAAAGGCCTTGTCATGCTCGAATATTCCAAAATCTCCACCAAGGGTTATCCAGTATTCGGAAAGACCCTGAACCTCGTCCTTTACATCAATAAGATATTGATCATATCTGAAGGAATAAGTCCTTCTGATCGAGATACCTTTAGATAAATACTCAAGCGTTACAGAACCAGAGGGATTATCAGCTGTAAGCATAAGATTCGTGCCCTTTATAGAAAAATTTAATTGTTCAGGATAGAATCCCTTTTCATCTCCTATGCAGAGAGCAAGTCCATCAGCCTTTCTAAGGATATTTACTGGTTTGCCTTCTATATCTTTAAATCTCTTTAACTCAAAGGAACTGAAGGAACCACATCTTGAGCTCAAAACTGCCCTGTAGAGAGGTGTATCAATCAGAATACTCCGCTCTTCCGCAGAAAGAGGTTGAGAAGTAGTGCGTATAGGTAAAGGCTGAACCTCTGCCTCAGGATGCTCGGAAGACTTTTTTTCCACTGGCGCTGGAGCCTGTGGGCCTGGCTTTATAAAGAGTTGCTGATAAAATACCAGCACTATTATAGAAAGTAAAACAGCTATTAATGCCCTCTTTTCCATCTCCATCTTCTACCTCACAGGATCGTAGCCACCAGGATTAAAGGGATTACACCTTGAAATCCTTTTTAAAGAAAGATATAACCCCTTCCAGAGGCCATATCTTCTCAAGGCCTCCATGGAATATTCTGAACAGCTGGGATAAAACCGACAGCTTCCGTGCCACAAGGGTGAGAGAAGGAGTTTATATAGCCTCAGTAGAAGGATCAGGAGTTTTACAAATATTAGATTAAGGACTTTTACTAAATGCACTAAACTGTAAGCCTCTTACGACCTTTCTGCCTTCTCCTCTTCAAGACAAGCCTTCCACCCCTTGTGCTCATCCTCTTAAGGAAACCATGGGTTCTCTTTCTTTTAATCTTATGTGGATGATATGTTGTATAAGCTCCCATAGCAATAAGTATAAAATTTCAGACACACTGGTGTCAATCAATCTGTTCTCTTCTTTTCCATCTTCTATGAATCCAGAGCCATTCAGATGGATTGGCTATAATGTAGTCTTCTATAGATGATGAAAGTCTCTTTGTGTCTTCTGATTCTTTCCCTGTAAGTTCGATCTCCTCTCCTATCTCTACAACATGATACTCACCTTCTTTCTTTATAAAGGCTGGTAATATGGCTGCCCCTGTTTTTTTTGCGATTAGTGCTGGCATCCTTGATGTCCAGGCAGGCCTTCCAAGGAAATCTATAACAACTCCTTCTTCTTTTAAAACACTCTGGTCCATAAGAATCCCAACTGCCCTGTTTCCCTTGAGGTCTCTTAATATCTCTTTAACTGCACCCTTTTTATATATCACATGGTTGCCGTATTTTGTCCTTATATCTTCTATAAATCTATTGATTACCTTGCTGTTTAAGGGCCTTGCAACAACTCCAATTGGCTCAATCAATTTACCAAAGGCTATTGCCATGAGCTCCCAGTTTCCACAATGGCCTGTGATAAAGATTATTCCCCTGCCTTCTTCTTTTGCCTTATAAAAATTTTCGAGGCCCTTGAATCTTATCTTTTTGAATATCCCTTCATCTCCCCAGTAAAGTCTCAGGAGCTCAGCAAAGTATCTACCGAGGTTTTTAAATATTTCTCTTACAAGCTGAAAGTTCTCGAGGGTAGTATTGAGAGGGATAATCTTTGAAGTCTCTTCTAGGGCTTTCAGGGCTATCTTCCTGCGGGAATGCCAGAAGAAATAAAGGAGAAGTCCAAAGGATTCACCTAATTTTATTGCAAGTCCTTCTGGCAATATCTTAAAAGGAATGGTGAGGCCTTTAAGGAACCATGTCATCAATTCTTGTTCTCTTTTTTCTCCTCCTTTTCTTCTTTCTTCTCCTTAAGGGCCTCTGATATCTCGGTGAGTCTCTTCATTACGAGATGATTTATTGTCCCTTCGGGATAAGAGCCATCCTCAAGCATCTCTCCTGCTGGCATACCAGTAAGGATCTCGAGACCCTCCTCAACTCTTTCTATAGGATAGATAAAGAATTTACCATTCTTTACTGCCTCCACCACATCCTGTCTTAACATGAGATGCTTGAGATTTCTTTTTGGTATTATCACACCATGGGTTCCATCAAGGCCCCTCTCTTTACAGACATCGAAGAATCCCTCTATCTTCTCATTTACTCCACCAATTGGCTGGACCTCTCCGTTCTGATCCATTGAACCTGTTACAGCAATGGATTGTTTAAGAGGAATGCCTGCTATACTGCTAATGAGGGCATAAAATTCTGCACAGGTTGCACTATCTCCTTCAATCATATCGTAAAGCTGCTCAAAGGTAATGGATGCTGAGAGGCTAATGGGTTTTTTTGTAGCATACTTGCTTCCAAGATAATTTGTAAGTATGAGAATCGCCTTCTCGTGGATCCTGCCACTCATCTTGGTCTCGCGCTCTATGTTGACAACGCCTGCCTTTCCAATATAAGTCCTTGCTGTAATTCTAGAGGGCTTTCCGAAACTGTAGTCTCCAAGGTCAATAACAGCAAGACCATTAACCTGGCCAACCTTTTCGCCAGAGGTCTCGACAATTATTGTATCTTCAAGAACTGCCTCTCTCAGTCTTTCTTCAATCCTGTTATGCCTGAATCTCCTCTCCTCAATGGCCTTATCAACATGAAGATCCTTAACAACAGTGCTGCCCATTACCTTTGCCCAGTAACTTGCCTCCCTCAGTATGTCAGCCACATGACCAAAGAGGGCAGAAAGCTTTTCTTGATGACCAGCAAGCCTTGAACCATATTCAACAACCCTTGCAACACCTGTTCTGTCAAAAGAAAGGAGATTCTCTGCTTTACATCTTGAAGCTATAAACATGGCATATTTTTTTATTGTTTCTGGATTTTTATCCATCCTGCTGTCAAAATCAGCCTTTACCTTGAAGAGCTCTTTAAACTCTTCATCATAGTTATAAAGGATGTAATAAATGTAAGGATGTCCAATGAGAAGCACTTTCACATTAAGAGGTATGGCCTCTGGCTTGAGGGTAGTTGTTGATATAAGGCGGTATTGTTCCCAGATATCCTCAATCTTTATCTCCTTATTCCTGATTGCCCGCTTGAGGGCATCGTAGGAAAAGAGATTCCTCAAAAGATCAAGGGCATGAATAACGATATAACCGCCATTTGCCTTGTGGAGTGAGCCAGCCTTAATCATGGAAAAGTCAGTTATGGCTATACCATACTGAAATTTATGCTCTATTCTTCCAAAGAGATTGTAATATGTGGGATTGTGCTCGAATACGCATGGAGCACCCTTCAGTCCCCTGTTGTCCACTATTACATTTACCTCGTATCTGGTAAATACGGGCTCTGCCTTAGGGATTCTCATAAAAGGCAGCGGAGGTGCCTGCTCCTCTTGGGCCTTGAAGTCATCAAGATGGTCAAGGATGTCTTCCTTTACATTATCAAAATACTGCACAGCCTTTTCATTATCCCTGTATTTCTCTTTAAGCTCATCAATAAGATGACCAACTGCTCCAAGGGCAGCAGTCCTTTCAAGTTTCTGGAGCATGTCTTTGAGGATCTTTTCTGCTTCCTTCACAGCCCTTACAACATCGTCAAGCTTTTCCTGAAGGGTCCTGCCAATCTCCTCTATCTTCTTTTTTGTCTTATCATCAAGGGCCTCAAACTCCTCCTCTGTAAGGGCCTCTCCAGTCTTTTTTACAGGCACAATTAAAAGACCTGTTACGGATTTTCTTATAGCAAAGCCATTAGAGGCAGCCTCTTCTTCTATGCTAGTGAAGAGTTCCTTCTGTTTCTTCTGAAACTCTTCAATTATGCGGTTACGCTGTTTTTCGTATTCCTTTGATTCAAAGATCTTTGGTATCTCCGTCCTGAGTGTTTTAATCAGGTCAGCCATATCCTTCTGAAACTCGTGAGCCATGCCAGCTGGAAAGGATATAGCAATAGGAACATCAGGGTCTTTGAAGTTATACACATAACACCAGTCTGGTGGGACTGGTTCTGTTTCTGCCTTTTTCTTTATTAATTCCCTTACACTCGTGAGTTTTCCTGTGCCGTGCTCACCAAGGACAAAAAGGTTGAAGCCTGTATTTTCAAGGCTTAGTCCGAAGTTTATGGCATTTATTGCCCTTTCTTGACCGAGGGGACCTTCTACAGGCTGTAACTCATCCGTTGTCTCAAAATCAAACATCTTTGGATCGCAACACTTATAAAGCTCTTCTGGTTTAAGGGGTGAAACCATTGAGCACCTCCGCATATTGTCTTTAGCATTGTGTCAATCATATAATAAAATACCGTTTAAAAGCAATAATAGGCTTGAGGCTATGGCTTTCAGTCTGACTTCAGTGGATATAAACAGATTAATAGCCCTTGACAGGGCCTATGTATGGCATCCCTTCACCCAGATGAAGGAGTGGATGGAGGCAGAACCAATTATTATTGTTGAGGGAAGGGACTGCTTTTTAAAAGACATCAAAGGAAGGTGGTATCTTGATGGCGTCTCATCCTTATGGGTCAATATCCATGGGCATAATCGTAAAGAGATAAACGATGCCATAAAGGCCCAGCTTGACCTTATTGCCCATTCAACGCTTCTAGGGCTTGCAAACGTTCCGAGCATTCTTCTTGCTGAAAGACTTGTAAAGCTGGCTCCTGAGGGACTAACAAAGGTCTTTTATTCTGATGATGGCTCTACCTCTGTTGAGGTGGCCCTTAAGATGGCCTTTCAGTACTGGGTTCATAAGGGTGAAAAGGGGAGAACAACCTTTCTGAGCCTCAATAACGCCTATCACGGTGATACCCTTGGTGCTGTAAGTGTTGGAGGTATTGAGGTCTTTCATCACACATTTAAACCTCTGCTTTTTAAGACCTACAGGGCACCTTCACCTTATTGTTATAGATGTGAACTTGGCCTAACCTATCCTGAGTGCAAACTCGGCTGTCTTAATGCAATGGAAGAGATACTTTCAGCTCATAAAGACGAGATTGCTGCAGTTATTATTGAACCCCTTATTCAGGCAGCAGGCGGTATGATTACATCACCACCAGGTTATCTTAAAGGTGTAAGGGATCTATGCACAAAATACAATGTCCTTATGATATGTGATGAGGTTGCAACGGGTTTTGGAAGGACTGGTAAATTCTTTGCTGTAGAGCACGAAAATGTCATACCTGATATAATGTGCCTTTCAAAGGGAATCACGGGTGGTTATCTACCTTTAGCAGCAACACTCACAACCCAAGAGATATTCAATGCCTTTCTTGGAAGATTTGAAGACCTTAAGACCTTCTTTCATGGCCACTCCTATACAGGCAATCAGCTTGCCTGTTCAGCTGCCTTAGCATGCCTTGATATATTCGAAAAAGACAGGGTCTTAGAAAATTTACAGCCAAAGATAGGTTTTTTAAAGGAGCGCCTTAAGGAATTTAAGGAACTCCCCTTTGTTGGAGATGTGAGGCAGTGCGGGTTTATAGCTGGTATAGAGCTTGTTAGAGATAAAAGAACAAAGGAGGCCTTTGGATATGCTGACAGGATTGGCTGGCGCGTGGCAGCCTTTGCAAGGGAGAGGGGTGTTTTTATAAGGCCCCTCGGGAATATAATAGTAATTATGCCGCCTCTGTGTATAAGTCTGGAGAACCTTCAGAGGCTTCTTGATATGATAGAAGAGTCTATAAGGAGGCTTCAGACCACAGGGGATCTGGAAAAATCCTGACGCCTGAAGCTATAGCCTATCTTTTAAAAGATGAGTGATACAATAGAAACAGCAAAAAAGGTATTAAGGATTGAGGCAGAGGCTATTGAGGCCCTTATAGACCGTATTTCTGATTCCTTTGAGAAGGCTGTCGAGATAATCCTTAATTCAAAAGGAAGGGTTGTTGTTACAGGAATGGGCAAATCAGGTCTCATAGGAAAAAAGATAGCTGCAACCCTTGCATCTACAGGTACACCAGCTTTTTTCATGCATCCTGCTGAGGCAATCCATGGAGACCTTGGCATGGTTACATCAGATGATGTAGTAATTGCCATTTCAAACAGTGGAGAGACAGAGGAGGTCATAAGACTCATACCTTTTTTAAAAAGATTCAATGTAAAGCTTATTGCCCTTACAGGAAACAATGGCTCAACTCTTGCCCAGCAGGCTGATGTGAACCTTGATGTGAGTATCCGTGAAGAGGCCTGCCCACTCGGGATAGTGCCCACGGCCTCTACTACAGCGACTCTTGCCATGGGTGATGCCCTTGCTGTTGCCCTTTTAAAAAAAAGGGGGTTCAAAGAAGAGGATTTTGCTATGTACCATCCCGGTGGTAGTCTTGGTAAAAGGCTTTTTATAAAGGTTCGGGACCTCATGCATACTGGTGATGAATTGCCCCTTGTAAAACCTGATACACCAATGACAGAGGCCATTATGGAGATATCTTCAAAAAGACTTGGTGTGACTGCTGTAGTTGATAATAACAAAAGGATTATGGGTATAATAACCGATGGAGACCTGAGAAGGGGTATTCAGAGATATGGAAAGGCCTTTTTTGATATGAAAGCCGAAGAGGTGATGACAAAGAACCCAAAGACCATCTCAGGAGACGAACTCGCCGCAAAGGCCCTCGCCCTGATGGAGGAAAAATCTATTACATCCCTTCTTGTGCCTGACAGCCTTGGAAGATTAGAGGGAATAATCCATATTCATGATATACTGAAGAAAGGAATAGCATAACAGGAGGACTTTATGAAAAGAACTCTCGGAGCAAGACCAATACTTTTCCCAACACCAGTTCTTGCTGTTGGGACCTATGATAAGGATGGCAAGCCCAATGTAATGATTGTTGCCTGGGGAGGTATCTGCTGTAGCCAGCCACCTTCAGTTGCCATATCTGTAAGAAAGGCAACATATACCTACTCCTCCCTAATGGAAAAGAGGGTCTTCACCATAAGCATACCTTCTGAAGAACACCTCAAAGAGGCAGACTATTTTGGTATAGTTTCAGGAAGACAAGAGGACAAGTTTCAGGCCACAGGCCTCACTCCAGAAAGGGCTGAGCATATAGATGCACCTTATGTGAAGGAGTTTCCTGTTGTTCTTGAATGTCGAGTGACCCATATTACTGAGATAGGGCTTCATACTCAGTTTATCGGTGAGATTGTTGATGTTAAGGTAGAGGAAGATAAACTTGATGAAAACAAAAGACCTGATATAGAAAAGATTAAACCCTTCTTCTTTGTTCCTGAAACAAGGCTCTATTATGCAACAGGAAGGTTCCTTGGAAAGGCCTTTCAGGCTGGAAAGGAACTCAAGAAATAAATGCCCTTATGGGTCCTTCTTGCCCTTGGTGCTGCCTTTTCAATTGCTACAAGTGATGCCTTAACAAAGAAGGCCCTTAGTGGTGGGAACAGTTCTGGTGAAGATGAATACCTCGTTGCCTGGGCAAGGCTCCTCTTTACACTTCCTGTTCTTGGAGGGCTGTGGTTTTTTATCGATATACCAGAATTTGACAGGACCTTCCTTTATGCCTTTATAATATCCCTTCCCCTTGAAGTTTTGACAGTTTTTTTATACATAAAGGCATTAAAACTTTCACCCCTAAGCCTTACCCTTCCTTTTTTGAGCCTCACACCCGTGTTTTTACTATTCACCTCTCGCCTTATAAATAACGAGACAATCCCCCCTGAGGGAATAGCAGGTGTTATACTCATCTCAGCAGGTGGATATATCCTCAATGTCCATTCAGCAAGGCTTGGAGTCTTAGAGCCTTTAAGGGCCGTCTGTCGGGAAAAGGGCTCTATGCTTATGATAGCTGTTGCCTTGATTTACAGCATCACCTCATCTCTTGGAAAGGTAGCGATAGAAGATTCTTCACCCCTCTTTTTTGGCATAACCTATTTCACAGCCCTCACTATAGCAGTGACCCCATTAAGCATTTATATGGGAAGGAAAAGATTAAAAGGATTTTTTATAGAGGGCTCTTACAAAAAGGTGATTCTGCCCGGTATCTTTTATGGGTTAATGGTAGTCTTTCATATGCTCAGCCTTGACCTCACAAAGGTTGCCTACATGATCTCAGTGAAGAGGCTCAGCTTATTGATAGGAGTTATATATGGTCATCTATTTTTTAAAGAATCCCATTTCAAAGAAAGGTTCGTCGGCACTGCTATTATGCTCGGAGGATTTGTCCTCATAGTCAATAGCTGAGAAAATTATTTTACTTCCATTAATAGAAGGCGATATTGTAAAATTTTATTATGAAATTTGAGCGAGGTTTTATATTTGCCTGTACAAACAAAAGCGAAGAAGAATGTTTAAAAAGAAAACTATTTGCCACCAACAGATTGTATGGTGAAAAGGTCTTTTCAATCGAAAAGGGTGATGTCCTTTTTTTGCTTAATATCGATACTGATACACTAAGTGGTCCTTTTGTTGCTGGATCAAAAGGTGGGAAGAACCTTGATCCAGAGGCATGGCAGGGAAGGTATCCCTATCAGGTGAGGGTTTATACAAATGGAAAGGTTAAAACTATAAAAAATGCAAAAGAGATTTTTGCAAGATTGAATATAGATTGGAAAAACCAGATTTTAGATACAGAAAGAGTTGAGACCCTTCTCAAGATATTGGAAAATCCTGACATTGACATTAAAGGAATAAAACTACCTCCGCCTATACCGGATGAAAAACCCCGCTTGGAAGCAACCACACTGTGGGATTATCCAAAGCAGAGTTATGGAAGGTCTCCTAAGGGAGATAATAAATACCCTGGTGTTACACCTGCTTTCATAATATACAATTTATTGAAGAGATATACAGACCCTGGGGACCTCGTCTTAGACCCTATGGCTGGGAGTGGAACTACCATTGATGTATGCAGAGAGGAAGGGAGAAGATGCATTGCCTATGACATCTCACCAACAAGACCCGACATTATCCAGAATGATGCAAGAAAACTACCATTGGAGGATAATAGCGTGGATATGATTTTCATAGATTCACCTTATGGAGACAATGTGAGATATAATGACCATCCTGATGACATAGGAAAGATATCTGCCGAAACAGAAGAATTTTATGACGAGCTTGATAAGGTAATGAGGGAGTGTTACAGAGTTTTAAAACCCGGTAAGATTCTTGCATGGCTCATTGGGGATCAATGGGTCAAAAAGAGATTTACTCCAGTAGGATTTAAAATTTTTGAGCGTCTTTGCAAATACTTTGAACCAGTTGATATCATCTGTGTTGTAAGAAGAGGACAGAGCTCAAATACAGGGATATGGTATAACAGGGCAATTCGATTCAATTTTTATTTGCGAGGTTTTAAATATTTACATATAATGCAGAAGCCTGAATCAAACAAAAAAGAAGTTAATGAAAGAAAGATAAAATGGACTCATTATGAGAGAAAAAAATGAAATTTAAAGATTTGCTGCAACTTTATGAAGATTATAAAAAAAGATATGGGGATAAAGTTACCGATCATATCTCTGAACTATTAAATGAAGCTAAGGCTATTCACAAAAAAGACTGGGAACTATCTCCAACACCTAATAAAGATCATGAACAATCCTGGAGGGCTTTCAAGGGGAAGAATTTAGAAAAATTAATCCTCTATATAATTAAGGATCAAGTCGAGGCTCTGGGATTAAGGATTGTTGAAGGTAATACCTTAGAAAGAAAGAATAGTCAGAATTTATCGGAGGAACTAAATAGAGTAAAGCGAAATCTATTGATTCATTATGGAGAGTTTGGCTCTCATCTACCAGATGTTGATTTGATTATATATAATCCTAAAACCTTTGAGGTTGTGGCTGTAATATCGAGCAAGGTAACTTTAAGAGAAAGAATCGCTCAAACAGGCTACTGGAAATTAAAGTTAAGTTCAGACTGTTTTACAAAAAACATAAAAGTCTTTTTTGTTACTCCTGATGAAGACGAAACTCTCAACAAGAAGACTCCAGCCAAAAAAGGGCGGGCTATAGTTGAGGTTGATACTGATGGTTGTTATGTTATGAGTGACAGAAAGATAGAAGAGTCAGATAAGGTTAAAAATTTCAAACATTTTATAAGGGATTTAAAGGGGCTAAAGCCTCTTTGAGGTCCAACTTGAATATCTAAATGCTCATTCTTTTTGACATTGATGGCACATTGATTGACTCTGGTGAGGCTGGCACTCGTTCCCTGAACCTTGCCTTTAAAGAGCTCTTTTGCATTGATAATGCCTTCAGGGATATCTCGATGGCAGGGAAAACAGATATCCAGATAATGAAAGAGGGCCTTCTGAGGCACGGGATATCTCTCGATGGCAATCTGTCATTGATAATAGAAAGCTATCTCAAGAACCTCAGGAGAGAGATAAATAACCCCTTGAGGCATCTTAAGCCAGGGATAAAGGAACTCCTTGATAGATTATCAAGCCTGAAGGAACTTCACCTTGGTCTTCTTACAGGTAATCTGGAAGAGGGGGCAAGGATAAAACTGGAGCCCTTTGGCCTCAACAGGTATTTCCCTGCGGGTGCCTTTGGTAGTGACCATGAGGATAGGAACTGCCTTCTGCCTATTGCTATAGAAAGATTTAAAAGGCTTACTGGAATAGAATACAGACCCTCGGAATGCATTGTTGTAGGAGATACGCCAAGAGACATTTATTGCTCTAAGCCCTTTGGGGCAAGAGCTATAGGAGTTGCCACAGGCCCTTATAGTAGTAACGACCTGAGAAAGGCTGGTGCTGACCTCGTTTTTGAAGACCTTGGAAATGTTGACAGGTTCATGGAGCTGGTTCTATATGAACGACTACATCCTTTATAATTGGTATCTCCTTCTTAAGCCTCTCTTCAACCCTGTCTGCAATTAAATGGGCATCTTCAACAGAGATTGTCCTTTCGACCTCAACATGGAGGTCAACAAATACGCAGTCCCTTGTTCCACGAGTTCTTATATCGTGACAACCTGTAACTCCTCTTATATCAAGGACAAGCTGACATATCCTGTCTTTATCCATCTGGACCGTATCAACAAGGATATCCACAGCACTTTTAAGAATAATATAACCAATCCTCGCAACAAGGATTCCGATCACAAGGCCTGCTATGGCATCAACCCTGGGAACGCCCAATCTTGATAGATAAAGGCTTACGATAACGCCTATAGTTACAAGGATGTCTGAGCCTGTATGGCCTGCGTCAGCCAAGAGATACTCGCTGTTTAATACCCTGCCCTTTTTAAGCTCATAGCGATTAACAAAGATGTTTACTCCGAGGGTTATCAGCATAATCAAAAAAGATAAGGATGTGACCTCAGGCCTTGAGCCTTCCATCAATGCCCTCAGGGCCCTCTTGAATATCTCAAGACATGTAATGAGCAATAGAAGACCCAGTCCAATGGTAAAGATGGTCTCAAATTTTCTGTGTCCGTAGGGATGCCTTTCATCAGGCGGAGATGAAGATAGACTCACACCGATATATCCTATTACATTGGAGATTCCATCATAGAGGGAGTGAGCTCCATCAGAGAGGATTGCCACAGAATTGGTTATATAACCGAGGACGATCTTTATTCCTGAAACAACAAGATTCAGAAAGAAGGTAATAGCAAGTACCTTTTTAATCTCCCTTATCCGCTCCATCTGTCACCTCTGTAAACTGGTCAGCTTCGAAGACATTGCTCCAGTGTCTTTTGAATTCTCCAAACTTTCCCTCTTCTATTGCCTTTCTCATCTTTCTGAAAAAATCGAGGTAAAAATAGAGATTGTGAATCGTATTCAGTCTCATGGAGAGTATCTCTTTTGTCAGAAAGAGATGTCTAAGATAGGACCTCGAAAAATTTCTGCAGGTGTAGCATTCACACTCCGGATCAAGGGGTGAGTTGTCATACTTGAATTCTGCCCTTTTGATGCTCAGCCTTCCCTGACTTGTAAACAACGTCCCGTTCCTTGCATTCCTCGTGGGCATGACGCAATCGAACATGTCAAAGCCCTTTTCAACGGCATAAAGGACATCAAGGATTTCACCGACACCCATGAGGTATCTCGGTTTGTCTTTTGGCATAGCCTCTCCAAGATACTCTATTATCTCATACATAATCTCCTTGGGCTCGTTCACGCTCAATCCTCCTACAGCATAACCATCAAAATCCATCTCTAAAAGCCTCTCAAGACATTCTATCCTGAGGTCTTTATAAATTCCGCCCTGAACTATCCCAAAGAGGGCCTGATTTTCCTTTTTAAGGTCTCTGCATTTTTTTGCCCATTTCAGGGTCAGGTTCATTGAATTCCGGGCATATTCATAAGTAGATGGATAGGGCGTACATTCGTCAAAGACCATGGCAATATCAGAACCAAGGATTGACTGGATATTCATTGCCTCCTGAGGTCCAAGGAAATGTAATGAGCCGTCAATGTGGGAGCGAAACCAGACTCCATCTTCTGTAATCTCCCTTAATCTGGCGAGGCTATAAACCTGAAATCCACCGCTATCAGTAAGGAGCGGACCTTCCCAGGACATAAACCTATGGAGTCCACCAGCCTTTTCTATAACATCCATACCAGGTCTTAAATAGAGGTGATAGGTATTTGATAGTATTATCTCAGCACCTATTTCCTTTAATTCATGAGGTGAAAGGGCCTTTACAGTGGCATTTGTTCCAACAGGCATGAAGACAGGACAGTTTATTACTCCCCTATCAAGTATAAGTTTGCTTAATCTCGGGCTGTTAAAGGAAGTTTTTTTTAAAAGCTCAAACTTCATGGATTTTATTATAACCAAGTTAGCAAGTTATAAAAACTAAACCACTAAACTAGCCTTAACCCTGTCAGCAGGAGTTAGAATTCATAAGAGAAGTAGATTTTTATATTTTTTTCCTTAGCATAACTCTGGACTTGTGGGTGAGCTATGTAGGTAACAAGAATGGGAAATTGTTTTTTGGGAATATATTTTTTTATAACCTCGAGTTTTTTCAGAAATTCATCTATGTCCTTTTTCTTCAGTTGTGACTTCGCCTCGCCAATGATTGTGTATTCTTTTCCATTCTTTTTCCCATAACCCCAGATATTTACTTCTATGAATTTTTGAGGTTCTATTTCAAGAAAATCCCTCTTGAGTTTACCTACCAGAGTGATACCAAAGTCCTGTTTAAGAAGGGATGGAAGTGCTTTAAAGGCTTCGTCTTCAAGGCGATATCCAACAGTATGGCTAAGGCCACCGAGTTCTTCTTTGATTTTAATCTGTTCCTTTGTGAGTTTTCTGATTTCTTCTTCAGTCCTTTTCTGGGCTTCAGCAAGCTCATCAACCCTTTGTTCTGTTCTTTTCTGGGCTTCAACAAGCTCATCTATTGCTTTCCAGACCCTATTGAAATTCTCTTCAGTGGTCTTTTTAAAAGACTCAAGGCTTTCCTCAGTCCTCTTCTGAACTTCAGTAAGCTCCTCCAC
>Ga0197142_1000479_pt1 | contig 36788 bp, 23 predicted proteins | sample GBS60_MetaG_FD_148614 | JGI IMG/M metagenome (GOLD analysis project Ga0197142, IMG submission 148614) | Sediment microbial communities from Great Boiling Springs, Gerlach, Nevada, United States - GBS 60_MetaG | ecosystem: Environmental > Aquatic > Thermal springs > Hot (42-90C) > Sediment...
CAGATTGCCGTTGCCGTCAAGGTAGTAACTAACTCCACCAGTACCATCGTCAACAGTGAACCACTCCGGTGAAAACTCATTGACCGGATCTTTAGCCACAACCCTACCTACTATGCAAACGAGTAGACCGACGTTGCTCGGACCGTTGACAGGCGGAAGAGCCGGCTGAGCACCAGCCGAATCTCCACCGACCGCCTTGCATTGCATGGTTAGCGGAGGTGGTAACGTTCCAGCAACGGGCAAGCTGATACCGAACGCTCTTATTGCAGCCTCACCATTAACCACATCCAGGTAACCAGTGACGCTTACCGCATCGCCGACAGAAGGAAGCGTCAACCCTTCGTTACCAGCAATAACCTTGATACCGGCAACCGGAATTCCGTTCTCGTCAACTTCTTCCACATAGAAGAACCGATCGAGGTCGTTCACATAGGTAACCACCTTCGGAGTGTTAGTGGTGAACATAACACCTCGACGATGGAACCTCACGAGACTCAGAGGTATATACTGGTTGTAATCGAACGGGTTGCTGGTAGTACTTGTCGCTTTATATAGCTTGTAGGAACCAGTAGTTCGGTTACATGTCAGCGCATAAGCCTCAGTGGTGTTAGCATCCGGCTTATAGAAGGTCAAGGCAACAACATCGGCTCCCGGTTCAGGAGTACCAGCATCATAAAGCTCCCACTGGTTGACACCGCGAACCATAACATTGCCTCTATCCGGATATGAATAGCCCGCTTCAGCGCTCCAACCCATCCAACCGAAGCCGTCATCCGGGTTGATCGCAATCGTGTTGACCCAATAGATGCCGCCGTTTGGAATTCCGGAACTTTGAGGGTCGTTGCCGTTGACGTGGAACGCTTCGGTCGTGGCTATCTGTCCGGTAGCCGTATCAAAGAGTCGTCGGCCTAATTCGTCGTTATACCCAACGAACCTAGACATAATGTTGGTAGTCTGGTAGGTATCAGGAAATATGCCGCCATCCATAAACCCTGCCAGCGGCGTACCAGGCCATTGATCCGAAGGGCTCACCATTTGTTCCGCATATGCAACCCAGTCAAAAGTTATAGTCGCACTACCGGTCTGAGTAATCCAAGGCCAGTCGCATTTCACACCAAAGTCGACATAAGCACCCGTTTTTACAGTGTTAGGCTGCATAGCAGACTCGGCTGAATCATAAACCTTCGCTCCATTCCACCAGCAGACCACTCGCACGGAATCCGAAGGATCTTCCTTATCCTTTGCATACAGATAGACTGTATTGAACGACCCTTGCGAGACACTGCCGAGCGTCGCTAGAGCAACCGGCGATCCAGGATCGGAAACATCATAGAGCTTCCATTGCTGCGTAGCCGGGTCGCAAGTAACGGAAACTCTTACTCCAGGCTGACCATTTGAATTAGAATCTGGAATAACGACCAGAATCGATCCGTTGTAGTCAGAACTGGCCGAATCGACTCTAAACCGAGCAGCAAGCGTCATCTGCCTTACGCCGTTGGGTCGCGGAACGCTGCGGGTGTAATAGGTTTTCGCACCAGGGTTGGAGGCATTGCTTGCTGCGCGAATACCCTTGTTCCCGCCGCCAAGATCAACTATGCTAAATGAGCCTCCATTTATTTGGGCAGACCATGGTCCGCTACCAGCTCCACGCCCAGCAACCCACAGTCTAGGAGGTCTATCGTTAGCACCTGGGTCGAAAGCGTAGGCTGTTCTCCAGTCACGTCCCCAACCCGGATCGCTACCGTTAGAGCCTATCCACTGCCTAGGTGTAGTCCAGGTCATAGGATCACAATCCCATTTAGCAGAACTACCGTCTTGTCTGGCACCAAACACGGCAAAATAATCGTTGCCGACATACTCCAAGCCAAACATGCGGTGAGTCTCGCTCATGCCTTCGTTGGTTCCCGGATTTCTAGGTGCTTCTTCGACTTCCCCAGTAACTACGTTGTAGCGCCACAGGAAGTGGTATTTCCAATAGCTGCTGGCGCCGTTCATAATCCAATAGACGTTGCCGTCACCACCGACTGCGATTCCTCTGATTTTGTTTGTCCATACCGGGTCTTCGGTCCACACGTAGTTGCCAGAACCCCATCTGATGTCCATGGCACCGCTACCATAGCCTGTAAGCGGAGGGTTAGTGCCATAGTAAGTATAATTCATCTTCGGAGACCAGATGGATTCAACAGTTCCGTTCGGATTGATGCGAACGATGCGCTGATTTTGCCTTGGGAAATCCCAGTTGATTTCCAACCAGTTAAGCAGTGCGTAGATCTTGCCGTCACCGGCTTTCACCAACTTGGTAACCGCGCCGACAATCTTGTTGTCTGTCCGACCAGTGTAGTAATACGGTGGTATACCTTTGGGATGGTCAGGCCCCCACCAGTAGTCATCCCAAGCAGCGTCCACAAAGTCGGTAAGCTTGATATCGATCTTTGTGCCGTCTCTCTTGAAAATAGTTACGCCACCTTGAGCATCGTTGTATGTTGGAGCAATCGGTGTGTAACTTGGTGCACCACCTGTTGCAGGATTTGGATAGCTGTAGGTCCCGTTCTCACCATTGTTACAAACGGCATAGATATTGCCGTTGTCATCGGCAACCATGCTGCTAAATCTGATTCGATTTCCATCGCTCAGCGTAGCCGGATTCGACAAACTGAAGCCGGACGCTTTGACGAACTGCCAGTTGATCACAGCCGTTGCAGACGACTCAATCATTGCTGCCAACGCTAAAGCGATTGGCACTATCAAAAATCTCCTCATACTGTTTCATCTCCTCTCGATACTATTAGGATTAAAGGAGAGATTAACAATTCTACATCCATTAACTGCCACAAATTCGAGGGTTAACCCAACAGGAACATAATATCTTTCGGAAATTCTAAACGTTGAATAGAATGCTGACAGTTTACCTTTTCGGTTGCTTTAGAATTCGTCTTTTGAGTTTGTAGCCATACTAGACGCTTGGTTGCAGTTTGTAAGTGAGCATCCGCTCATTATTTTCGAACGGATGCTCACTTGTTTATTTTGTTGAGAATGTCGTTTTACTTCCTGCGGCGAATGACACCAATCAGGCCGATCAGACCGGTACCGAGAGCAAGCAGCCCTGCCGGCTCAGGAACCGTGGTGTAGAGCGAATATGCGCCGGTAGTGTTGTTGAGAACCAACGCATATGCACCACCGTTTCCAAAACCAAGAGCAACAACGTCTGCTCCCTCTTCCGGAACACCTTCATCAATCAGGTTAAGATAGGCGTCGTAGCGCACAACATGTCCGCGATAACCACCGATAGGATTCGTGGGGCTGTTAATACCGTAAGCCATCAGCACGCCACCAGCATAAGGATCAGCCGCGAGCGCCGACACCCACCAAATCGTGCCCAGATCCGCATCGAACGGAGAGTGCCACATGGTGTGGCTTACAATACCGTTGCCTGCGTCATCAACAAACAGACCACCTGCGTTGGGAGCACCGTTCCATCGGCTAAGGATGAGTCTGTTGTTGGCACCGCGGGCTGCAGTCCACAGCATATTATTCACAGCGTCGTAGGCAGTGCCAAGGCACCAATCGCGACCCCAACCCGGGTTGCTAACAGCATTCGGGCCAACAGCACGATTGGAAGTCCAACTAATGACATCCGCACGCCACTCGGAAGAACCCATCTTGATCACAGCAAATCTATTGTTGCCTACGTACTCCAGATCGTTGATTCTGTGAGTTTCGGACCAACCATTGTTGCTGCTGTTGATCGGAGCCTCTTCGACCGTTGCGGAGGCAACATCATAGCGCCACAGATAGTGATACTTGAAGTAGCCATCAAAGCCAGCTCTGGTAAAGTAGATGTTACCGTCACCACCGACGGCCATTCCGTTGATTCGGAACCTTGGGTCGTTCCATTCTCCATTATTGCCAGCGTTGTAGATAACGTCGACCGTACCATTAGGATTGATTCTCAAGATGCGGCTGTCGATACCCGTGTCGTAGTTCCATTGCACCTCAAGCCAATTTTGGAGCGCATAAACTTTGCCGTCGCCAGCGGTAACGAGTTTCGTGATTCCGCCTTGAAGACCAAGTGCATTGAGATCAATGTCGATCTTGCCGCCACCGGCCTTGAAGATGGTCAGTCCTCCGGCAGCTCCTGCGTTATTGCCATTTGTAGCAGTGGCATATACGTTGCCGAGAGCGTCAACAGCAATGCTGTTGAGTTTAATACGCTTGTAATCCTGGTTCAAAGAGGGGCTCGTGGTAAATGCAGATGTCCCTACATAGTACCAGGTCGCCGCTGTAGCGCTCACTGCGAGCGAGGCTACGAATGCAGCCAAGAGCAGCATTGTAATTGTTCTTTTCATCATCTTTCCTCCTTCCTTTTTCTCTAGTGTTGTTGCATGAACAGAGTTTGTTTTTCTCTATTCAGTAAGCCTTTGCTGCGCCGACCTCTACTGGTACCGGCCACATAACCAGACTTCGTGTCGACTGCAAACAAAGACCGCTAAACTTTCATGTATCGTTTTAACAGCAAAAAGAAGAGTTGTCAACCCCGAAATAAAAAATCAGGTAATAATACCAGTATGGCACCACAGCTAACTTGGCATTAGGTTAAATACCACTTCTTGTGCTGAGACAACCGATATTGTGTATAAAGAAGTTTTGCACATCTTTTACCCTAACGGAGCATTAAATCTCAGCTAGGCCGAGGAGATAAACCGCGTCTATCTACCCTTAATGACGACAGTTTAGTGAATGCGCATCTTGATTAGCGGCTAAGCGGCTGAGGGGTGGGAATAACCGCTCCGTCGCCCACCCCTCAACAGTGCCGCTTTTCCTAAACGGCACATCGTGACCAGGAATGTAGTCCCAGAACACCCTAAGACATCACGATGTCCGATGTACTTTTCTAAATTACGCTCTGGAATATATTGCAGGCAATGCAGAATGTCAACGTTAACCGCGTGATTTTCTATTTTCTGCGTTGTAGCCTTAAGTAGTCCAAGCCAAACATATATGCCTGAATGGCTTTCTCATTTGCACCTATAATCTCAATCGCCAGCTTATGCTCACCAGCTTTTAGCTCGGCTGAATCTATTAAGATCTCTTCTGTCCTATCTAAGAAACCCTCATATAGGTCAAAGGCATCCCCAACTTTGCGTCCATCTAAGTAGAACTGCACTATTCCATAGTCATTAGCCTTTGTAAGCCGAACTTTTACGTCGAATCTCCCGCTCTTCTTCACTGGGAATGCTAGTTCCAATATGTCGCCCGGCTTGGCACCTGTCCACCACAATTGCGCATTGTTGCTCCAACCACCAAGTTCCTGCTTTTGCACTTTGCCTCCGGTCTTCGATAACACTTTAAGATCTTCGCCTTCGACCGATCCCTCTATTTTAGGAATCTTATAATCGTAATACCCAACCCTTTCTGTCACCGGCACTGGCAGATAAAGATCCTGCTCTCCTGGTGCCTGATACCAATATACTGTGCATGCATACAGAGTTGGTCTATCGTTTAGAAAGTACTTTTCGATATCAGCCTCGAACGACGTTTGGAACGGCACATTGTCTGCAATATGCCACCGGTTCACAGATATATTGCCAGCGTTAAAGTTCTGATTGTAAGTTTGGTTATGGAAGCAATTTTGGAAAAGTGTAGAATCGCCCCAAGCGTAGCCGAAGTAGTCTTCGCTTCCTGTGCCAAACGTCGAGGGAAACTTCTCTCCGTCCACCCAAAACTTTTCATCGCCTTCTCCCCACCATCCACCTTTTGGATTGAAGACATGCAGCGCAACGCCGCAGAATCGTCCTCTACCCTTAGTCACCAACATAGGCCAGTCTATCCACCTTTCCGGTTCCTTCGGCAAGAATGCGTCACGATGCCACTTAGCGTGGAACCGTCCCAGATTTCGAACTTCCCGTTCGATAGGTGCGTGCATAATGATTATGTCGAAAGTCACAATTTGCCCGCTCTCGTTGGCGAATTCTATAACTGCACTCTTCTCAAACGGCATATACCAATAGGAATAAAAACCGTCCTTTGTCATTCCAAGAGGCAGAGATTTATACTCATTGATTCCAGGCGCCGTGCCAAAGAAGTCCCCAATAGGAGACCACACACTAGGCAGCCGTTCGCCATCCCATTTTATGCTTATCGTGACTTGCCTCAACAGACGCCACGCTGCCTTAGCATCGAAGTTGCCAGGCTTGATCTTCAAAGCCGTAATGGCGCGAGGTCCTTCGAGCTTCAAAACTACAGATTTGCCTGCCGGGATTGATATCTTCCGCTCTATGCGTGCTTGACCTTTTCTTGCAGGTGCGGGATCTAAGCCCAGTCCCTGCGTTAATATACGATCTGCCGTGGCTAAGGCGGCTAATTCCAATCCGCTTAGATCGGGCTTAAACGTAGGAACGCTCGTCCCCTTAGGAAACGTGGTGTAGGTGAAATGATAGTAGTTCCCCCAATTCTTCTCAGCGACAATTTTGCATGACTTCTGATAAGGAATTGGCACGTAATTATTCCAACCGCTGGCTGCTACATGCACAAGCGAAGGATAGTTGAACGGTTTGTTATTAAGGTTGAAGTATTCTTTAAACGGCATGTCTAGAACAGGTTCTGATGCTCCGTCCAAGTATATCTTTACCCGACCGTCACCTGGTGTAGCAGACCATATACGACGAATGCATCCGGGACCTTCCATCTCCGCAAGTACTTGTAAACCATCTTCTTCACGAATAATTCCTCCACCATCGCCGTTTGCGTCCCAAGCTATGTACTTGCCGCTAGTCTCATCAAATTTACTTGCTCGATCATAGCTGGAGAACTGCGCACACAACTCGCCAGCCTCCGGCAATACAGACAGCGCCTCTAAATCTGTTAGCTGCCGGACTAGATCAACATAGCTCAGGCTTGCCGCCTGTGCGCAACAACAAGCAGCGAACAGAATAAATATTAAAAGCATCAGTCGTTTCACAGTATCCGTCCTCTCCTCTAAGATTGGCAATTAGTTAGCAGTGCCTTTTTCTAAGACGTTTTCTTATCCATCAGCCTCCACAAAACCTTTTATTTTATTGTATTCCGATTAAACTTTGCGGTTGAGCTTGCTACAAAGTGGGTATTATGCGTAAGAAAAAAATTCCCCGACACTCGAAATGGAGGAATTTGCAATGAGCAAAACAACAGGATTTATGCTTGCGGTTTTTGCGGTTTTGGGTAGTTTGACTTGCGCCTTTTGTGCTGAGGTCACTCCGCCCATTGATAAGACACAAAATAAAGGAGGTAAGATAATGACTCACGAACTGTCACCGCTACCTTATGACTACAACGCACTGGAGCCCTATTACGACGAGCAAACGGTGCGCATCCATCATGACAAGCATCACCTCGCCTATGTAAACGGCCTAAACAAGGCTGAGGAAAAGCTAGCGGAAGCACGACAGTCAGGCGACTTTTCATTAATTCAACACTGGGAAAGACAACTTGCGTTCCATGCTTCAGGTGATATTCTACATACTTTGTTCTGGCAGAGCATGGCTCCAAACGCTTCGAAACAACCCTTGGGCGAACTTGCCAAACAGATAGAAACCGACTTCGGAAGCTTTGATGCATTTCGTCAACAGTTCTCACAGGCGGCAATTACGGTAGAAGGTAATGGCTGGGCAGCACTTGCCTGGAGCCCTGATTACAATAAGCTATACATTATTCAAATCGAAAATCACCAAAAGCAGGTAGTTGCCAACACTCATCTCTTGATGGTTATTGATATGTGGGAGCACGCCTACTATCTCAAGTTCCAGAACCGTCGTTCCGACTGGGTAGAAAGCTGGTGGAACATAGTAAATTGGGACGGCATTTCGGAGCGGTTCAAAAAGATTAAGGAAAGCGCAAGCAAATAGTAGCAAACCGAGCAATTAAATTGGGAAAGTTGGAAATCCAAAGGCTTCAACTGCCAGATAGATATCCCTTAGATATTGCCATAGTCTTGCATATCGCTTGTAAAAATGGTGCCCCTGCCGTCATACATTATCGCGGGATGAAAATGCATCCGCCAAGTTATGAAATGCGGTCAAACCCTAGTTGATGAGCGATTTGGGAGCAGGTAAACGTAGTATCCGGTGGGTCTCCGCCGGGTACTACGCCTATTTACACTCTGCTGGATTTTCAAACATAAGACCGGTCGTTTTTGTAGCGCGTTTCGCATTATTCTCAGAAGCATTGCAAGATGGCAACCTCTGACTTGTTCCCTAGTTGGCAATCAACTAAACGCAGGACACACTGTAGGCAAATGCTTGTCTGCGGTGTGCTTTCAACAAAGCAAGCGATCAATATATACATTATATACATTTGGGGTTGATAGTCGTGTAGCGCACTGTACCTGTGTTTATTAGCATGTCTACGTTTTTGAGGCCCGTAGGCTGCACGCCAACCTAAGCTTGTCATGTAAAGCAGGCTGTTCATCGAATACCCTTCCGCCAGTCCACTTGTTGTTCATGCCAAAGACAACCCTTGGCTAACCCATCGGTGGAGCTAAACCCAGAATCGCGGTGGTATATTGCGGCGCGAATTGAAGGTTTTGCCAATAGTTCCACATTAAGGCGATGTTCGCCCTTGCAAACCGAATATGCTCATTAACTCGTCATTATGTGTTATACTCTTCCTGTCTATCTCGAATCGCTATGAAGAGGAATCCATTATGATCGCGTCTAACACGCATGCTCCATTCCGACTCGCTAACCTAAATGATCTAAAAGATGCTATTCAGCAATTAGGTTTGGACATCCGGGTTGAAGAAAACGTCTCGATACTCGCACAAACTGTGAGCGTAGCTGGCCAGGCAATTCCAAACCGCATGGCTATACAACCAATGGAAGGTTGTGATGGAACCGCTGATGGAGCACCAAACGAGCTAACATTTCGACGTTACAAGCGATTTGCCGCAGGCGGAGCCGGTCTTTTGTGGTTCGAAGCTTGCGCCGTAGTTCCGGAGGGGCGGGCAAACCCACGCCAGCTATGGATTCATCAGGGAACGAAAGACAAGTTTGCGCGCCTTTTGGAAGAATCAAAAAAGGCGGCTGCAGAATCGATGGGCAATCAACATCGACCGTTCACCGTCCTACAGCTCACGCATTCCGGACGCTACAGCAAACCGGGAGATGATCCGAAACCGATTATAGCATACCATGATCCTATTTTGGACGCGGACCGAGGTATTCCGCCAGACTATCCATTGGTTACAGATGAATACCTGGACTCACTGGAAGATGCCTATGTTGAGGCGGCGAAGCTGGCATTCGAGGTAGGCTTTGATGCTGTAGATATAAAGGCGTGTCATCGCTATCTTATGAACGAACTTTTGGCGGCGTACACGCGCGAAGGTAAATATGGTGGAAGCTACGAAAATCGCACACGTCTCCTCAAGAACGTTGTACGCAGGGTTATCGAATGCGCTGGTCCCAATGGAATAGTGACCTGCAGATTGGGCATTCACGACGCTCACCCATATCCGTACGGCTGGGGAATGGATCCCAAAGAGCCGATTAAGCCCAATCTTGAGGAACCAAAACGTTTAGTCCGTGAGCTATATGAACTTGGTGTTCCAATTATCAATATAACAATGGGCAATCCTTACTTCAATCCGCACGTAAACAGGCCATATGATCGTCCGATAGAAGGCGGGAGATACCCAGAGGAACATCCTTTGGTTGGAGTCGGTCGGCTTATCGGACTGACACGCGAAATACAGAAACATGTACCCGAGATTGTAGTTGTCGGAAGCGGTTATAGTTGGCTGCGCAACTTGTGGCCATATGTTGCTGCAGCCAGCATTCGCGAAGGTGCAATGCAAATTGTAGGGCTCGGAAGGCAAGCATTTGCTTATCCAGGATTTGCGAAAGAGATCATTGAAACCGGTAGGCTTGAACGACGCCACACGTGCATTACTTGTTCCTCTTGCACACAGATAATGCGCGACGGTGGAATGACGGGCTGTGTGCCGTTCGATTCGGAAGTCTACGGTCCGATATACCGCGAGGGTCGCCGCAATAGTCTAGACTGGGCGAAAACGCAAGCATCCAGATGTCGCGATTGCTTCGACCCAACCTGTAAGGACGGCTGCCCTGCTGGAATTGACATACCAGGCTTCGTTCGGGCGCTTGCAAACGGCGACGTAAAGCGGTCTTATGAAATTCTGCGTGAGCGCAACGTGCTACCTGAACTTTGCGCCTATGTATGCCCTGCAGATGTGCAGTGTCAGGCCAATTGTATAGAGTCGATCTTCTCCGAGAATCCAATACCCATCAGAGAACTTCAGCGTTTTGTATCGCGAACAGCACGAAAGAAAAACTGGGCAAGCATTGGCGAGCTTCCAGCACCAACAGGTAAGCGCGTTGCCGTAATCGGTGCAGGGCCAGCTGGACTTGCATGCTCGCTGAAGCTAATTGAAAAAGGTCATTGCGTCCACCTGTTTGACAAGAACAACTCCTTAGGAGGTCTAGCGGCGCGCGCGATTCCAAAGCGCAGGCTAATCATTGAAGAGTTTGAAAATGAAGCGGTAGCAATATTCGGCGAGTTAGGTCAAAACAGGTTCGTTTTCCGCGGGGGTGAAGGACTGACAAATGAAAGGAACTTGGACTGGTTTGTACAGGAGTATGATGCAGTATTTCTTGCTCCAGGGCTAACAAACACAGTTCCTCTGCCAGGTCCGCGACCTACAGGAGTAGAAGATGCAATTAGCTTCTTAGAGCGTGCGAAGCGAGGGGAAGTCGTTGTCCCCAAACGAGTGGCTGTGCTTGGAGGCGGCAATACGGCGATGGATGCTGCGACTACTGCACGCTCTTTGGGCGCTCGCGATGTCTATTTGGTATATCGAAGGTCTTTTATAGAGATGCCTGCTTGGCCGGATGAACGCAACGAAGCCCTCGAAATGGGCGTTCACTTCTTGTTACTCACGCAGCCGATCAGATACGTGGCAAACCAAGCGGATCATTTGACGGGAATCGTGGTTGCGCGGACAATACTTGGCGAGCCGGACGAATCAGGCAGACGTCGGCCCATTGTCGTAACCAACAGCGAGTCAATTCTAGAAGTCGAGATGGCACTTGAAGCTCTGGGCCAAGAATTGCCGAAGGGTTTTGAGGAGTTGGTTCCGGGAGTTGAGCTAACCGCAGACAGGCTAATCAAGATCGACGAAATGGGAAGAACTTCAAGACCAGGAGTCTTTTCAGGAGGCGATGCTGCAAATGGTGGCACGACCGTAGTTCGTGCGGTGGCCGACGGAATGCGCGCTGCCGAAGGAATACACTCGTTACTAAACTCAAAAATAAGAAGTAAATGCTAACCTATGCATCGGCTTCATATCACATGCATATAAAACTAAAAAGTAGAGTCGTTTGAATGTACGGGCTACACAAGCTAACCCCACTGGATGTCGGCAGATGCATGCGATTATGCCTCGGAATTCACACTATATGGAGACGACAAGGAAATCACAAAGCACTTCCGACTACGTCCTGAAAATTGTGTATCGCGCGGTAAGAAGCCTGAAAAGCTGAAGTTCGATCTCGCAACTAGCCCAAATTCGATAGAAGCTGTGATGCTTCGAATGATTATTGGTTGCAAATTTATTCAGTTACAAAGGTAAATAAAGCGAGATATCGACAATGGACGTGCCATACCGCTTGCTCAAGTAAACTTCCGGTGGTATAATCAATTAGCTTTCGGGGCGTAGCGCAGCTTGGTCAGCGCGCCAGTTTTGGGAACTGGAGGCCGAGGGTTCAAATCCCTCCGCCCCGACCAACAAGTAGAACAAAACTATTTCCTGTGCGATTTTGCCCTGCCGGGTTTTCGGCAGAGCATTCGCGTATCCACGAGCGCGAAGCAGAGGATTCAGGCGATATCATCCCGACTTATGGTACACGGTTCTCGTCGACAGTTCCACGCCTCAGAAAACTTTTGAAACCGACTCTAACTTGCCGTCGTTCAAGGGCTTCTGCCACCTGTGCACCCGGTCAACGTAATGAGTAACCTTATCAAGTCACTGGTTTTGCCCACCACCATATTCGACATAGTCCGACAGGCAGCGCTATGTTCGTGATTTGAAAGTGTGCTGATCTTATGTTGGATGTTCGGACGAAGTCTCGATGCAGTCACCCAGTAGCTTTACTCCATTAGATGGTAGTATTAGGCTCATATGCGCCGTCACGAGCTCAGGAGCTATAACGGTGTTTGAAACCGATACATAGTAGGGTATCACCCTCAGCAGAATATGCTCATAATTAGATGAGCAACCCTTGGAGGAACCGAAATGGCGGATATAGTCGACGTGGCAGTAGGCGACGGTAGGTTCAAGACGCTGTGTACGGCTGTAACGACTGCTGGACTTGTCGATACTCTGAAGGGAGCTGGCCCTTTCACAGTGTTTGCACCTACCGATGAGGCATTCGCTAAGCTACCCGCTGGTACTGTTGAATCCTTACTTCAAGATATTCCGAAGCTTAAGGATATTTTGCTTTATCACGTAGTTTCCGGTAAGCATTTAGCAGCGGATTTGACTAAGCTCAACGAGGTCAACACTATGCAAGGAAGTACACTGAAGATTGATGCATCCGACGGGGTGAAGGTGGGAAGCGCCAAAGTTGTCGTCGCGGACGTGGCTGCGGATAATGGAGTAATCCACGTGATAGACAGCGTGCTTATACCTTAGCTTGTCGCAATTTCGAAGAGTGATTTTCGGGCGAGAGAAAGGAGGGATTCTAAAATGAGAATTAAAACATTGTCATTCATTTTGATGGCTTTGTTACTATTTGCGACCATAGTTGTCGCAGCGTGTAAATCGGACATTGTCGACACGGCTGTGAGTAGCCCAAACCACAAGACCCTTGTAAAGCTGATCAAAGCAGCTGGTCTTGTGGAAGCTTTAAAGGCCGAGGGCCCGTTCACCGTATTTGCACCGACCGACGCAGCTTTCGCGAAGCTGCCGAAGGCCACCGTGGAGTCGCTAACCAAGCCCGAGAACAAGGACCAACTCAAGGCTGTTCTTCTCTACCATGTCGTCAAGGGCAAGGTGACAGCCAAAGACGCAATGGCTATGAAGAGTCCGACCTTGGTGGAGACGCTCAATGGCGCCAAGATCAAGATAACTCACAGCAAGAAAGGCGTTATGGTCAACAATGCTAAGGTTACGACTCCCGATCTGATGGCCACCAACGGAGTGATACACGTAATAGACACCGTTCTTCTGCCACCGAAGAAGTAGCCTCTCAACTGCCCTGGGCGTTCGATGCGACGTCCAGGGCTTAATAACGAGCGGCTCTAGGTAGGCTGCCAAATTGTGGACAAAGAATGAATAAGTAGGTCGAACAGTGTTCGGATAATTCCTACGGAATCAGTTCAGATCTATCATTCATTTCGGGGATGGCACGCAATTGATTTGGTAGCCTTCTCAAATGGCATTCGGGTATGTAGAGGCAGGACTGGTTGGTATCTCGAGAGATTTTATCAGAATTTTACTTCGTGCTTATTTCGACCAATCCAGAAAGCGATTTGGGAGTTTTTCCAAACGGCGATTTCGGTGGTTGCGAACGCTACTTGGATCAATCAACTTCGGAAAAGTATATGTTAGTTCAGCTCTGGCTTGTGTTTAACTGTAAGAGCTTTTCCCTTTTATATGCATAGCAATTACACCACCTCTTAACTGTAAACCGAAAATTTCACTACGGAGAAAAGTCTCTTGCTCTTACCGATAGGAACGTGGTAAAATACTATAGTCACGGAGAGGTGGCTGAGTGGTCGAAAGCGGTCGCCTGCTAAGCGATTGTACGGTCATAAAGCCGTACCCCGGGTTCGAATCCCGGCCTCTCCGCCATTTTGAAGGTGAATCCAAGGATTCACCTTATTTTTGTGAACAGTTCAATATCCTCTCTCGTCAGGTAATCGGAGGCATCCCGATTTGAAGCTCCGAACCGCGATAAACATGGTTTTGCTCCTGTTCTTGAGCGCATGGTCAGCGGCTGCGCTGGCCTCTTCCATCGACGTAAAAAGTTACCTTGCCCTCCGAAAGAAACTATCTCCTGTTGTTGGTCGGCAGTCGCCGTTGGTCGCCGGTAGCGTAATGGAAATAAGGGGTAGGTTATCGGGGATTTCAAAGCGTTCGCAGGTAAGTGGCGAACAAACAAAAAAGCTCGGCTGTATAATTATAACCACGGAGACTAGCGGCTCGTTTGTAGTTGAGACCGATTCGATCCCAGATGAAAATCTAGGTACTCGTCTTGCGTGTCTGGTTAAGGTAGTCGAAGGTAATCCAATGAGTACTGGCGGCTTGGAGCTTCTGGCGTGGACTTATGATGTGGAGCTTGAACGCGCAGAGAATGAATCCAAAACAATAAGCTACGGAACAACTCAGACAAAACCGATACAAGCCAGACTTTCGAACAATACGACATCGGTTAATCAAAGTCCGATATCTAAACATCCTAAAGCAAAGCCCCTTTCGGCTAAAGACTATGTAGCAATCTACGCCAAAGCTATTAAAGGCTTTAACAGGCGACTTTCGGACAGCGAAGCCGAAACAATAGCTAGGAGTATTCTCGGCTTTAGCTATCGCTACAAACTGGACGCACGTTTGGTATGCGCCGTAATACTGGCAGAATCGAATTTCAGAATAGATGCTACTTCGCGTTGTGGAGCGATGGGCTTGGGACAACTAATGCCCGGTACTGCAGCAGGTTTAGGAATCAGCAATCCCTACGACCCGGTTGAAAACGTCTACGGTTCGGTTAGGTATATCAGAAGTATGCTTGACAGGATGTCCGGAAAGAAGCAATGGAACGAGCTTACTTGGAAAGATTTGGCACTAGCTCTTGCAGCATATAACGCGGGACCCGGTGCGGTCAAGAAGCACGGAGGAATTCCCCCTTACCGTGAGACTCAGAACTACGTAAGAAAAGTGACCCAAATCTACAAAAAACTCTGCGGAGTCAGCTAGTAGTGATTGGTGCTGTTCACGCCGGTATCGGCGCTGCTATAGGAGCGATTCTTCGCAAGAAAAGTTCAGCATTCCTTGCCGGTATTGCCTCTCATTTGGTTGCAGACGCGATACCTCACACCGATTTCCCAGTAAAGGTAGAAGTGCCGCTTATGGCCGGAACGCTCGCTTGTATCGCCGCTTGGTGCGGTGCAGACTCGCCGGAGTTCTGGGGCGCGCTGGGTGGCATTGCGCCGGATGCGGAACATGGCCTCCTCGTTGCTGGTATTATAACCCCCGATAAAGAGAAGTTTCCTACGCACATTAGAAACGGCAAGTACCATGGGCACAGTTCGGGTGAACGACTGAGCCAGCTTATAATTGGACTGGCAGCATTAGCAACAATCGCGTTTTGCAGTTGTCGCGATTGATCTTGTTGTATTACCTGAAATACCAGCACTCGTTATATTACCTGATATTACCTGTACCTGACGATTTGGCACATTAATTGCAGGGCTTGTTTATAGCCTTGATTTTTAAAGCTTTGATAGCGTGTTTGGAAACTGATTCAACGCGACTATCTGCTTGTACACAAAATAACTACAAACATAAATAAGGGGGGAATTTGCGTTATGCAAAAGTTTTGTCTCTCTAGACTAGTTCTTTGCTGTGTGTTGGTCTTGGGCTTACCCTTCTTGTTTTGTGGGATTGGAAACGCACTGGAACTAGATTTTTTGTTGCCGATTGATCAGGTAGACGAGATATACGGTGGAACACATCGATCTCTATACGATTTTGCAATGACCAACGGCGCGGCGCATGTAGTATACACTAAGTCCAACAACGTATACTACGCCGTGTTAACAAAGGATAACCCTAATACTTGGAATATTACTCACTTGGGTCCCGGAAGCTGGCCTACCATAGCTAGCGATGCCAACAATAACGTGATGATTGCCTTCGCAAACGGCAATACTATTTACGGCGTAGGAACCAGCACTGGTTGGAATACTATCTCGATCTTGAATGGTGTATCAGGCGCCAAGCCAGTTCTTAGTTCCCCATTTTTTACCACTGGTTGGCAGATGGTTGTAGAGGGCAATTATGATGGGGATTCCTATATTGAGATCTTGCGCCTTGTGAACAATGGTAGCGGCTGGAGCAGTCCGGAAATATTGCGTGACGGATGGTATGATTCAGGTTCTGGCAACTACTTCAGTCAGTCTTCTATTGCCGCATTTGCCGATGGCTCATACAGCTTGGCATATCAATTTGATAATTGGGGAGGCAATGCAAATTGGTCAACAAGATGGGCAGGCGTCAGCGGTCCTGGAACGACTAATATAGGAATAGGAGGATTGCCTTGGAATAGTACTAACATTCAACTATCCCGCCGATCCGTTAGCGCCATATCGGAAAACGGTTCGCCGAGTGGTGCTATATTTGCGTGCGCAATCAACAACAAACTTTATGCAGCAATTTACAATGGGACAGAATGGAGCTGGTTGCTGCAAAATTACGAAGGTGGATCTGCTCCCGCTGTTTCTTGGACCGGTGGTGTCTATGCGGACCTTGAAGGGAAGCTGCATTTTGTGACCAGTGACGAACAAGGCGTCTCTAACGAACTAATAACCTATCAAGGGAATCCGCTAAGCGGAACCGCTCCTCTTATTCATTCGATGGAGGACAAGTTCTTCCTCTTCAGAGACGGAAACGGCATGCTTCAGTTTGGCGCAAAAATAGCACCAGTTCCTGAACCCGCCTCTGTTGTCTCGTTGTTGACCGGAACTGTGGGATTACTACTTACGGTAGGTTGTCGACGACGCAAGTAGAGCGAGCAACGACTCGCACGATACAGAAGATATTAATCTCCTGAGCTTAAGTCTGGGACAGACCTTTCTGTCCCAGACTTATTTCTTGCAATTCGCAGGCTGTAAATCAGCTAAAACTAGTTGCTGTTTGTCTTACTGCGATGTATTTTCTGCTGATTCACCTGCTTCGATCTTCTGCTTTATCTCTCTTTGTCTGTCAACCAGCTCTTTCATTCTAGTTGTCAGCTTACGTACTGCTTCGGCATACATGCGATTATTGGCCTCAAGCGCTTCGATGTTCTTCCATGTTTCTCGCATTTCCGTGAGATTGAATGCCAGGTCGAACGCCATGCTCCCGTATTTCCACCATTTGCCTGGAATAGTCTTGTCCAATCCGAGGAGTCCCGATATCTGTCCTATGCCATCTCTGAGCGTTTCCCATATTTCGGCTTCGGTTTTGTTCTCTCGGCTAGCTAGATCGTCAACGTCTTTAACGGCTTTTGTTTCACTGAGCCTTTGTATTAGAGATGCTAAGTATCTATATTTCTCAATTACATCCTTTGGCTCACCCGGCAGTTTCTTTGCTAGTTCGTATATTTTATCGTATCTTTCTACAAGACCACTTATGCCGAAATCGAGCGCTACATCTGCAGCCATGCCCACGCATCTGTCAAACGCTTCACTTGCTGAGCTTTCCCACTCCTCGAACAACTTCTTGTTGGCCAAAATAGAGGCGTTAAGCTTGAGAAGCGCTTCGCGTGTAACAGCGATTTGCTTATTTACATTCTCCAATTCAGCAGCCAACTTGGAACATTTCTCGGCCCAGTTCTCCGATTTGGAAGTCGCGGTAACGTTCGATGGGCTTTGGCTGGTTGTATTACTGGATGCAGAGGATACGCTACCCCTGTTCGGTGCTACGATTGCGGAATCACCTCGCAGGACTACCAGTGCCTCTTCAGCTTTTGAAGGATCAGACCTGTAGTTTTTCACCTGTTCAAGTATCTGATTGAGTTTCGCCTGAGCTTCTTCTTGGATTTGAATCGCCTGGTTTTTTAGTTTCTCAGCTTCGTCGGGAGAAGAAACTGTAATCTGTTGTGCACGTTCAAGGTCCTTTCGTGCGGCGTTCATCTTATCCAAACATTTAGCAGCCTCGTCTATTGCTGCGCCAGTGACTGCCGCATAAGACGCAAGTTCAGAAGGGATATTGGATGCGTCAAGTGGAGGAAGTCTCGCAAGATCGATCTCGCCTACCATAGCTTGTGCGCTTTTCTCGGCCAACTCCCTTGCAGATTCCAAATCGCCAGATATCGCCGCTCCTAGGGCCTGTTCTGCGAAGACGGCGCTTGCTGCCAATTGTTTTGAGACATCAGACGTGACTGTTACATTCTGCTGAATCTTAAGCCAACTCTCGCCTTCTTTTTTGGCGAAGCTCGTACCGCCCTCGGCTATGAACGTCAGATACTGGCTGTTGTCATCGACTTCGAACACAGCGCTCCAGAATCCGTTGACGTATTTAGGCGGGCTTATCTTTGCCTCGGATTCGTTGGCCGTTCTTAGCGAGTAGCCGTTAGCATTGGCCCATCTGGCAAGCGCGATTATCTTGGCCGCTTCAGAAAGTTTGTGCCATTCCGGATAAACCTTGGCATATTCTTCGTAGTGATCGGTTAGATAATCTGCGTATTTGGAGACAGATGAATTTAAAAAGTCGGTTGTTTCCTTGTCTGTCCGGCCGCGTAATTCCATAATCCAACCGGTTATCTTTATCTTGGACTGCTCGAACTCTACCAAATGTCCCGAGGGCGAAATCCGCATCATAACTTCACCAGGTACCAATGTGTTGCCGGCTAAAACGCTTACGTTACATAGCTTTCGATTCATGGCTGCGGTTGCTTCTCTCTTCATAAATTCCTGTTGCGTTAGGTGGGTCTTAACCCTATCTTTTGCATCAGGAAATGTACAGACACTCTTGAGTCTATAGTCAGACTTGAAGAACACATCACCCAACAAAGATTCGGGAGGCAGATCACGGAAGACCAACTCTGCCCTTGGTAGCGGTAGATTGTAGAGCTTGGCTATAATTTCTGGCCCGAGAACGAGACCGTCGATCATTTTTCTGCCGGATTTGTTGCTGATATAATCGCTGAGCTTCTTGCCCATATAGTCTATAATGAGGTCTGCCGATTGGCCAGAGCGTATGGAAGATACTATGCTTTGAATTTCTTCCTCTGGGGCCTCGAAATATCGGCAAATCTCCGAGATACACAGAATGATCTCTTCTTTTCTAAAGTCTTCAGGAGATAGCCCCTTTCTTGCCAACTCGTCATATTCAGCAGAAAGCCCCAATACTTGCGCCATGTTGTATAGGAGTTCCTCGGGAGTGCCACCAGCTGCCAAGACGCCGAGAGCGTCGCCTGCTTTGGTCAAGCCGATTCCGCGGATCATTTTTGAGGCCAATCCCATAAACTCAGTGCCGGGCATATCGATCTTGCCGGTTGCGGCATCGTGCATGCGCTTGAGTTCGTCTCCTGTGATTCCCATTACATTGGCACAGTGCTCGAAAAACCGTTTGTTGTCAATTTGCAATGTCGGATCGTTTATAAGCAAATCGGCAATTTTCTGAGTCCATTGATTTGCGTAGTTCGGATCTTCCAACCGCGCCATTTCGGCATCCAGAATCTGTTTTGCTTTCTTGAGCGATTCAAGCGTTTCCGCTGGCGGATCCAAAGAAAAAGACGGGTAAGGATACTGCAAGGCAACACGCAAGTAATCGCCGTATGGAATCGGTCCGGTATCGTAGGTAGGATCGTACTTGCCGAGAAACGTAACGGTGTAAGTCTTCGGATCGATGAGTACATACTTGAGTACGTTGATGTCCATAAAGCCTTTTCTGGGGGCAGGTTTGTCCGAGATTTCAAGTGATGATTCGGCTAACAAAGAGCGCGGTTGGCTCTTGAGTTGAGGCTCAAGACGCACTCTCAGCTCGAGCAATCTTCCGTTGCGAACCAATGTAACCGGATAATCAGCGCCGACTTGAAGCTTTGAAACTGTTTGGATAAGCACTTCTTGAGATGTGATCGCAGTGTCAGCGATTTGGATAATTACGTCGTCGATACGTATTCCTGCTTTTTCTGCAGGTGAGTTCGGCACTACCGCATCTACTCTTACCCCTGTGTAATCAGATGCTTTAACAACGTCTTTGATCCTAACACCTAACAAGGGTTTAGAAGCTTTTTCCAAACTCTGAAGCCGCAGATTTTGTCTAATGTTAACGACATCCGAGCTGACGAATGGTGGTGAAGGCTCTTGAAATCTTCCCTGAGCCGTACATTTAGTCGCGCTAATACATGTCAGAAGCGCGATTATAATTGTCACAAGGCCGCATACTGAGTGTTTGCGATGTATCATTGGTTCCTCCTGTGGGGTTGCAAAATCAACCCATTACTTATTGTCGCCCATACTGCGAATATACTCAAGCTTTTCTACAAAATCCGCATAAGCGCAGTTCTAGAATAAACCTAGAATAAACTCTAAACAAACTAAACAAATACGCCCCCACTAACATTTGGCTTGCTATTATCTTGCTCTTATTATGTATTGTGCTGGTATAATATGAAAGTTCGAATCCTATTGAAGAGGGACTCATAGCAAGTTGATTCAGGACTACGTAGAAGCAGCAATCAAGAAGATACTTGAAGTTGATGAAGTTCCGTTTAATGTGCCGCCCCGACGGGAAATGGGCGATTTCTCAACAGCAGTATGCTTGGCGCAGGCTAAGGTCCAAAAGCGACCACCTATGCAGATAGCCGAAGAGATTAAGACTGAGCTTGAGAAGGTCGGATTGCCGTTCATATCCGAAATCACTGTCAGCTCGCCTGGATACCTCAACTTCAAGATCGATCATAAGCGTTATGTAAAGTCTGTGATCGATCGCGTTAAGAAGGAAGGAGCAGACTTCGGACAATCAAACATAGGCCGAAAGCGCAAGGTGTTAGTCGAACACACAAATGTTAATCCTAACAAGGCAATGCATATCGGACACTTGCGCAATGCAATTATCGGCGATACTGTTGTTCGCACGCTTCGCAAACTTGGATATAAAGTCGAGGCATGTAACTACATCGATGATACAGGCGTTCAGGTTGCGGATGTAGTAGTAGGGATGCTTTATATGGACGAGCCTTACTACGACGGAACATCCGAAGACATGAGTTATATATGGGCCAAGTACGATGGCTCTCAACCTTTCGACCACTGGTGTTGGGATCTCTACGCTAGAGTAGCACAGGAGTATGAATCCAAACCCGAACTCAAAAAGAAAAGGGCAGAGGTGCTGCACGCAGTCGAGGAGCAGAATAATCCTGTGGCAAAGTTCGCAAAAGAATTGGCAACACGTATAGTCGAGGCCCACCTTGCCACAGTTGGCAGGCTTAACGTATATTACGATCTTTTGAATTGGGAATCGGATATCTTCCTGCGCGGATTTTGGAAAGTTGCCTTTGAGACCCTTAAGGAGAAGGGTGCTATCATTTATGAGACGGAAGGACCAAACAAGGGCTGTTGGGTGGTTAAGTTTGGAAGAGGAGTTATCAAGACCGATCAGGGACTTGTTAGCGAGGACAAAGTACTAGTTCGTTCCAACGGAACAGTCACCTACACTGGCAAGGATATCGCGTATCAGATGTGGAAATTCGGTGTCCTGGGACGCGACTTTCTCTACAAGCTTTGGGGAGTGCAACCTAACGGGCAAGAACTTTGGACGACAGCTCCAGATGGGCAAGAAATGGACCGGTTTGGGCACGCTGATAAAGTTATAAACGTCATAGACGTGCGCCAAAGTTACCCTCAGCAGATAGTCTACGATTGCCTTAATCGGATGGGCTACAAGAAGGAGGCGCGAAACTCGATACATTTGGATTATGAGATAGTTGTGCTATCAAACGCGGCTGCGGCTGAACTTGGGGTAGAAGTGGATGCCGAGGAACCGGGCATGATGGCGATGTCCGGTCGCAAGGGATTAGGAGTCAAAGGCGACGATCTTATTGATGCTATGGTCAAGATGCTGTCAGAAAAGGTGCGTTCGGAGGAGCATGCTCACATATTGGCAACGGCAGCTATACGATATTTTATGTCACGAGTATCCACTGGCAAAATGATAGTATTTGACTTTGAAGAGGCGATGAGAACTACCGGTGATACCGGGGTCTACTGTGAATATGCCCATGCCAGAGCGTGCAGTATACTACGTAAGGCTGCAGAAATAGGTTGCTTGACCAGCGAAAAGCTAGAGGTTCCAGCCCGGATTACCGAGCCGGAAGAAAAATTAGTCAAAAAGATAGCAGAGTTTCCGTCAGTATTGAGAAGAGCGGGAGAGGAACTTTCGCCAGCTCCACTGGCGCATTATGCGTTCGATTTGGCCACGGTTTTCACCGAGTTCTACGAAACTCCTGATCCAGATGCTGAATATCAAGTACCTTTTATCAAGATAGATGACCCGGTGCTTCGGAACTATCGGCTTGCGCTTGTTGACGTTTTCAGACAGACCATGGCAAACTGCCTCGATTCGCTGGGCATAACACCGCTCGAGCAAATATGAGGCTGTTGTGACAGACTAGCTTTGCATTATATTTTTTGCATTATATTTATTGAACGACCTAGTAAAGTATTTGAGCAGATATACTGTGTTCGTTCTGCACGGAAACATTTACAACTGGTGCGGTTTTACTGTATAATCTAAATCGGTCTGCTCTGGGCGGTTAGTTCAGGGGGAGAACGCTTCGTTGACACCGAAGAGGTCGTTGGTTCAAGTCCAACACCGCCCACCATATCCATCTCGAAATTCGTCGTTTTGAGCTTGGAAACAAAGCTTCTTTAGGATTCCCAATCCTCCTAAACACCCGAATGTAGGGCAAAATGAATGAGTCACCGCTTATTTTCGCCAATTCCTGGGCGTAACTTCGTTGGAGAAATATACAGGAGACTGGCTTGGCGATTGTATGGCAATGTTTTCACTCTCAATAAACTGCTCGAGCATACATCCCTTGACATCGTGAAATGCTATTTTGCGCTTTAGCAAGTGGACTTGGTGAAGATTATAGTAGTTTTGACCCTTTTCTCTTTAATGTCTTTATGTGTTAAGGTATGATATGCTAAAATCGCACACAATTTAATTTTGGAGGGATTCTCTGTGCAGGCAATGCTATTGTCCGTTGGAGCGGGTAAGGGAGTGGAATACGCAATTGCGCAGACCATCGATCAGAACAACCCATCGGTTATAGCTTTTATAGCTACTAAACAAAGCTACCCGATTCTGGATAATGTTATTCAAGTCCTGCGTGACATCTACAACAACGAGAGCGCGGCTCTGATTTGCGAAAAAGCGAAGGAAGAAGGACTGTGCGAGTGTATAAGTGACTCCGATGCCGAAGACGTTACAATGTGCCATCAGGCAGCGCTCCGCTTGATTGACACGCTGCGCAGCCGTGATGTTGCCCCAAAGTCGGTAACGGTGGACTTCACAAGTGGAACCAAGCCCATGTCCGCCGGGCTTGTGCTTGCTGCGGTTCAAGCTGGATGTAAGAGCCTGAGCTACGTGGGTGGATCGCACAGAGACGAGGTAGGGCGCGTCAAGCGTGGAGCGGGAGTAGTAAAGGCCGTGCAACCAACGAGTATCCTCCTTGAACTAGTTAGGGACCAGCTGATTAAAGACTTCAACTCGTGGCAATTCGGCGCCTGTCGGAATAATGTGGAATGGGTTAAATCAAGAATGGATCTGTCACTTGCACCTGACGTGGAGGCATTGGGAACTTTGGCTGATTTCTATGAAGCGTGGGACAGGTTCGATCACGCGCGTGCGGATGGATTGTCAAAGCAGGTCAAAGAGGCCGAGAAGGTTTGGCATCTAGACACCAAATACAACCGTAGTGTAGTTCACAGGCTTGCAGAAGCCAAGCAGAAGCCAACCGAGGAGCTACTGAGAATCCCGAAAGACGAGCAGCCGAGCGATCAAGACGCTGTGCTTTTGGTAGCCGATATATACGCCAACGCACTTCGGCGATTACAAGAGGGAAGGTATGATGATGCCGTCGCCAGGCTCTATAGAGTAACAGAACTAGTGGCTCAGATCGTGCTTTTGAGTGAGTTCGGACAGTTCACCTCTTGCGTGGACAAAGAGTTCCTAAAAGAGCATGATTTGCTGGATACCTATGCAGCGAGTACTAACCGAAAGGGCGAAATCCAGCTAGGATTGTATCGCGCTTACCAATTGCTTAAGGACCTTAATAATGAGTTCGGCGGGCTCTACCTGGACGATGCAGAGTTTCAGAAGCATATAGCCGTTCGTAATGACTCAATACTTGCCCATGGGTTTACTACAGTTGGCAAGGAAGCCTGTGAAAAGCTAAGTTCGGACGTTCGCGAGCTCTGCTGCAAGCTGGTAGCATCCGAGAAACGTTTCAACAATTTGCTTGCCCAGTGTAAGTTTCCCTCGCTTTCCTCACGAACTGACACCACCTAGTTCCGTATAGCGTTCAAAACTTATCTGCTATAGACCGTTGTTACTCGGTTACCTCTTCGTACGCGCTCTAAGTGTCGTTGGTTCTCTTAATTAATTCCCTTTTGGGAATCGGAATTCTCCGGACTGCGTCGTACTTCCAGGCTCACAAAGTCTACTTTTCGAGCTAGATCGCCTTTCTCTGCCGTTTTACCTCGCTCGCAGAGTTAATACCCGGGGCGTTTTGCTCTCCTCCGACTTCGCAGTCCTAACCGCGCCGCTTCCTTTCTAAACGTGTGCGGCGCTACTCCAAGCAGACGCGCCGCAGCAGACGCATTCTCCGGGTAACGCGATAACGCTATACCGTAAAGCCGCCGCTTCTCCTGCTCCAAATAATCAGCAAGGCGGAAACCTTCTGGCACTTCGCCAACGCTCACACATCCTCCAATTGCCGCTCGCAGCGCCTCATTCTCGGTCCGCAAACGACTCACTTCAGCCAGAAGACTCTCGTTCTCAGTCCTAAGTCGATCCGCTTCGTCCGTGCATATACCCAAGCCAATCGCCTGCAAGTCCAACTCATACGAATACGGCCGCTCGATGCCGATTATATAACGCGGCCTAAGTGCGATAAGACGTGCTGGCAAAACCCCACTCTGCACAAGCACTATCCATGCCCATCCCATCTGAGGCGTCCCACTGGACACGTGCGCATAATACCGTGCGCCAATGGATTCATACTTCTTGCAGACCATCAGGCACTCATCGCGCATCGCATCCAGCACTGCTACGAAGTCTGCGGGATCGTCCACCATAAGTTTGTTCAGACTGATGCTACTCTCTTCAAAACCGCTCCTAATCAGTGCCTTTAGCGTGTTCGCAGCGTATTTATTCATAACATCGCCAGGTGTCCAGAACAATTCCACCGCGTCGAACCGACGCTCCTCCACTAAGGTGAGTATCGGTCCGGGAATCTCCTTACCAGTAAAATTATGATAAGGGTCGCTCAACCCCACACATGTAAGGAGCACGTCCATAACTATCTAAAGTTCCTCGCGTTTTGCTCTATATAATCCGCCACTAGCTGGCACTGCTCCTGACCGCGGGCGGTAGTCATTACCTTAATCTCTATCCCAAACTCCCGACCATACCTAACCTTCAGCTCGCCAGTGTCCGGGGATATCACCTTGGCCCTAAGTCCAGGTGCCTTACTAGCTGCCGCATACGATATAATTTGAACCCAGCCCAGCCTCGACAGCCAGTCCACAAAATCTCGTGTCCCGGAAGGGATGTCCGTGTGGCTCGGATCGAGTTTAATCTTTTCTGCCGGCTCAATGCCGCTGTCGGGCGGCCATTGCACGGGTGAGCCGCCACGAGAAGTGAGATAGCTCAAATACAAAGCCTCCCCCGCGGCAGATAGCCTGCCGAAGCCGTTTCGGAAAACTACCAGCATAGCCACCTCTGGCTGCAACGCCTTGAGTCGGCGTTCAACCTCGCGGATAGGACGCGGCTCTTTGTCTATCCACTCAAAAAAGTCCTTATTGTCCTCCACCAGCGAATGATTCCACACCAGGGGCAGCACCGGCAGGCTGACAAGTTCGCTCATTCGCTCGTGAACGTAGTAAACAGGACATCCGGTAAGAATGCCTACCAGGTTCAGATACGCCATCTCCGCCTTGAACCCTCCCGTGGCGCAGATAACGGCCTTACCGTCGGATTTATCGATAATCGCGAAAGCAGCTGCTACTAGAGAACGCAGGCCGTCCTCCACGAAATCTTTGGGCGAGTATCTCAGTCCTGCAATTCGCCAAAGCGTCCCGCTATAGCCGAGTTCCGCATAGTGATCTTTGAGGCATCGGGCACAGAACTCTCCCTCTGGGGTGTCACTGTGCAGGTAGTAAAGCTGGTCTCCGGCCTCAAGGCCCACCTTATGAAGTGTATTGGTCTCTGCTGAGGCAGTCGTAGGGTCGGCTTTGCGCAGCCAAAGTACAACATCCTTTTGATCCGGCAACTGGTTCCCGGACCGCCAACCTTCCCACGACCTATTGTCCTTTCCGTTTTTATTTGTAAGTAAGGAGGTACCCACACTAACTATTATTGCAGACATTTTATTTCCCCTCGTCCGTTTTCCGTGTATGAGCATTCTTCATCTGGCTGCTCGCCGGCTAACATCACACACTGCCCCATCCCAATAGCAGTTCGATACCCGACACCCGAATAAAAAGCAAGCGATGAGAGCCCGCCGAAGAGTTTACGCGCTTCAGGACTGACATTGTTAACCAGCTCGAACCTAGTAACACCCGCAAATCCCAACATTTCGAACCGTGGAAACTTCCAAACCCGCGTGCGTATTTCGGCGCCCGATAGGGCGAGGGCCGTCATCATCTCGTCAAAAACTTCCTGCTCGACTCTAACGTCCGAAAAATGCTGCCACTTCTGCCAGAGGCTACCGTAGACGAGACCAGGATCTGGCAGAGGTACGTTTAGCCCCTTGCGTCGAAAGGTAGTCGGCGAGACAAATTGCAGGACCGCAGATGGCCCGATATCACGATAGATGTCAGCAAAGGTTTGAGCACCACCGTAAGGAGGCTCCATTATGGCGTCGATAACCACAAAATCTTTGTCCTGAATTTTGATGCAGTTTCTTGATGCAAAGGCTGCCAGGATCGAGGATGAGACGGCCTCGAAAACGTTCCGAGTAAGGCAGCAGACTCTGAAACGGCACTCCGTGTAGCGGCGGATAATAAGTCGGTCGCCCTGCGCACGCGTCCTAGGCCAGAGAGTGGAGACAGAAAGCGGCTCCACCTGGTCTGTATCGTGGAGGAACGCCGAAGTGTCCGGATCCACGGTACGGACCATACTGAGCACAGTGGCGTGAATTAGGTGCGCACTGGGATGTGGCAGCTCAACATCTTCGGTCGGGTATATTCTTACGTCGATCGCTGCAAGCATCTAGACCTAGACTAACTTAATTAGCGCCCAGCCGGGTGGCATTCCGTCGAGTAGACGCCGCGTGCTGACCTTTTTTTGGTATCTGTCGTCGTTGGGCCCGCGACGGGAAGTGCTACCAGTCGGCTTGGCGAGGTTTAGGCTGACTGCATCCATACCGCTCCCCCACCCCAGCCGGATCAGCGCGCCATTCGGAGCCTCATTTAAGCGCTGCTCCAGATCCTCATATATACCCAACAATTCGTCGTCGCCTTTCCAGTATTCACGTTCACTCTGGATCACTCGTTGGTAGAAATCGCGACATGACTCCAGGATGTGAGCGGCTGAAAGGCGCAAATTGGATCTGGCAAATGCCGGATGTCCTACCTCAATCGAGAGGCGTGCAGTTATGGTGTAGGTCTTTTCCGCCAAACTTGGGCCCGGCAGACATTCGCGGTATTCCTGTAGCTCTGCGTCCTCGCCGTTTTTTGTTTTCATTCCCACGTGCGCAGTATCAAGTATCCACGTGCGGACTCCGGAGGCCACCGCATCGCTTACTTTGAGCCACCTGAGCGGGTCGTCTTGTATGCTTTTGGACGTGGCACCCAGGCGTAGTCTCTCCCACTCCGCAACACCAGAGTCACTTGTAGGAAATTTTTTTATCGTTCCTTGGACCGCCGACCACAGCAGTGCTGTGCGGATTGCACCTTTGATCGAGCTACCCGGTATTATAGCGTCGCGCTCGGGCCGCTGCATAATCTGTACGCCAAGCCGGCTGTCTATTTTTCCCCACCGACGAAGAATGTTTCTTTCAACTCTTTCAGTCAGGTAGGCCTGAAACCGCGCGTACTTCTTTACCAACTGCTTAAAAGATTCCGATTGCCTAACTACATTAACATTAACCCACTCAATTGGTTCTTCTGAGATCCAACAGACAAGCGCCTCACGACATTCCGGCTTCAGCTTGCTTCCAAGATATCCGATGTCGGCCGCATAAAGCACAGGTTTATTGCTATCGTCTTTGAAAACGAAATATTCCCCTGGGTTAAGTTCTTCGCCCGACCCGACGTGTATCGGTGTAAGGGGAGTTATCTGCAGCTCGTAGATCTCAAAGAGCTTTTTCATCTATCTTCACCGCCAATGGGTATGCATATCCGTATTGGACAATCTCGGGGGCCTGATAATGAACTCCCGATATCAGACCGCCGTGCACAACGCACGGATCACCCTCAAGTACCGCGCCCGCCTCGATCATAAGCACTGGGCGCTTGAACGGGCTGTAGGTGTGAATGTAACCCTCGCCCAGTTTGCCGCGTTTAACGTGAACTGAGTAGAACCCACGACCCAACTCTCCGCACCGCGGCACATACGCGGAGGAAAGGTTAATGAATCCGTTGGCATCTTTAACAGCCTCTCTGTCAACATCCTCTATCTTGACATCACGAATCGCACCCATACCTGTGGATCGATCGCGACCATAGCCTGAACCCTCGATATATTCCATACAGGCCGCAAGCCTGTCCTTAGTCATAATCTTGTCGTCAATTCGCGCGAGGAAATAGAAGCCGTAGTTGGTGAACCACTCGCGCCTCGCGTAAAGGTTTTCCGAAGAACATTTCCACCGATTGATCACGTTGTGCATTGTGGCTGTCTCCACGCATCGAAGAGGCACAACCTTGCAAACCCTCTGAGCGTTACCGCCAAGCGCGGGGCAGTCCTGCCACCGTTCGCAATTGCAAACTTGCCTATCGATAGGCGCCATCGTCTCTGGACAAACCTTGAGAGCAAAGACATCGCTGGCTATCCCTGCATTATCGAGCGGGTCAGCGTGCGCCAGAAGCACCGACTCCTCAACATAAGGCTTCTTATCAAGCGATTTTGCGGCTGAAGTGAATATCCGCCACTCCGCAAGGTCGTCCTGTTTGATACCAAGATCGGTAGATACTTCGCGAAAAGAAGTTGGCATATTAGGGCGCGGCAGGTAGCGCAAACCATCAACCTCTGGAAAGCCGTCAGAGACCAACAGAGGCGGGCTATCGTTTTTGCTATACTCCGCTAAAAACTCGCTTACTGCGTCATCGCCCTCCAGATAATGCAGCGCCCAGCAGATGTGCCCGAATATCGTGTCCGCCTGAAAAGGCGTACCCAGCGAAGATGCTATCCGAAATGTCACTCGGAGTTCTTGCATTTCATTACCACCTCTGGCAGGGTTATCGGATTGCCGTTCTCATCCCTTAGATCCACAAAGCTCACCTTTCCATAGCCCCGACTTCCACTGCCACCTAGAGTATCCTGCTGGATCAACGCCAAGCCGTGCAGAACGCGTTTGAAAAGCTTTTTGTCGCGCTGGCCCTCGTCACCATTGTTGTCAAACACACGGTATGATATATCTAGTGCGAAGCAGATCCCCGCTGGCACACGCTCCATATTTCGTAGGTGCGGTCTAGCAGTTATCCGGTTTATAGATATTTCGGGCTTATCCTCAGCGTAGGGAAGGCCTCTCTCGTCTCTAAGTCTCTCCAGATCCTTCTCAGAGTCCTTATGGACCAGGCAATCACGCACTATCAGCCGCCCCGGCCCAATTGGCGCACCTTCCGTCGCCGCAGCTCCGAATATGTAACAAATCGGGCACGGCTCATTTGCACAAGCCTCGGTGTATTTGTGAAGCTCACCGCCGTTCTCGATCTTGCCCAGCTCTAACTCCAGCAGAGACCGCATCTTGCCTTTCAGACTGGAACCAGGGATGTATGGCTTGCCGTCCAGAGGCTGTCTTATGACCGGGTTGTCCACCCCGCCTATCTGGGTCGCATCTGCGGATCCGCCAATGTGTAGCCCCGTGTCTAGACGGATCTTGCCAGTTATTTTCTTGAATCCGATCAGTTTCACTGCCTGTTACCTCCGCCGCCTCTCTCGTTATTTGCTCCATAGTAGTAGCCCACGACGGCCTCAAAGTAGTAGCCAAACTTTTGCACATCTTCGGCACTATTGATAGCCTTAACATTATTGGTCAACCAGTCGTAGAACGACTTTGAGATCTTTGCTTCTTTACCGCCTCTCCAGGCGTAAGCCACTTTAGACAACATCATCTTCACAGCGGGGGCATATTTTTCGTAATCCTCTTCGTTCTTGATTCTCTCTCGCAAGCTCTGATACTCCTGATAAAACCTGCGAAGCTGAGTTTTACTTCCCTTTTCCTCTCGTGCGAACAGCTCGCCGTACGTTCTGGCGTGGCGCTCGATCAAGTCCGACAGGCTGACGTTTGGTTTGTTGAACACTATCAGACTCGTCTCCGATGATTGCTGCACGGCTAATCCTCCTTTCTAACAGCATACGAAGCCCAGGTTATCGGGGCTTTCAGTATTTTCCAGTCATCCTTGCCCTCCGGTTGAAGCAACCGCATAAGCATCCTATAAAGCTCGTCGTCTATTCTTGGCCAGCCTTCATCGTCAGTCAACAAGCGGCCGATTGCGTAAGCCAGGTGGGGCCGGAACATCGCTGTGCTCCCGTCACCTCTTCCTGAATAATACAGCTCGGCCTTCTCTTGCCATTCCAGGAGATTGTAAAGAAAACCCTTGGATATAGGCGTCTCGCTTTCGATACCACTGATCAGCTTGTCTGCCCATCGCTCAACATCGTCATATCTGTCCCAGGTAAACGTCGTTCCAAATACCGAAAGCCTGTTGCGCCCTGCGTCCTTAGCCGCCTCCAAAATTTCGCCCGTCAACACCGAAGTAGTGGCAATCGGAACCCGATGCTTGAAGGTGCCAATCCCAGCAGAGATTGTTATATCAGGATTAGAGGCGGTAAATCGCTTAAAGTCATCAGAAATGCGCTTCGCCAGCTTCAACGTTTGGTCCCACGGACCAACAAGCATTAGGTCGTCGCCACCCGCATAGGTCACATAGGTGTCGGGAAACTCGCTCTCAACCATCTTCACCAGTTCGTGGGCGAAAAACGTGTTCATCATCGTGCTCAGCGTAGCCAATCGGCTGAGCGACGCTTTTCCTTTAAGCCCCACCGTGAAAATCAGACCCAAGTGGTCCACGTCGGCCCTAAGCACACCCAGCAGCTTGGCTCCTCGTGACTGATATGCAAGCGCCGTAAAACTCTTTACCGCCTGGCCACTGCTCAGAGCATCTTCTGAATAGTCCTCATACTCGGCGACGCAAGGATTGCGTTTAACTGCCTCGTTATATTCCTCCAAGCCTTTCCATCTGGCGACATAGCCAGCATACGGGGCAAAACTGCACGGAACTCCACTAACTAGCGCTGCACCCCGCAGGCTGTAAGCCATAATTGGCTTAAGCTGACGCAACTCAGCTTCCTTGCTCACTAGCGAAGCATAGAGGACAGGACCTTCAAACATCGCGACCGCGTGCGATCCTTGCTGCTCTGAAAACACCAACCAATTCGCCGAAATAAGCTTCGTACCGATTTCAGAGTCCAGCTCGCAACGATCGCACGGCAAAGGACCTTCGGGCTCGGATACTCCCCGCGACGGGTTTATGTCGCATACCGGACATACCCCGGCTCCGTGAAACTCAAGATCGAATACCTTTCCGCCCTCAACAATCACATCTTCGAACTTGCGCTGCTTGGCTCTGGCAATTTTCTGCCTTACCTCCTGTAGCACATCGTCAAACTCTCCCTGTGCGAGCTTTGTACCGTTAAACTCGGCATAAGCCATGGATACAGCAAGTTCTCCACAAAACTCTTCAAGCATCCAACTGGATATCGACTTCCTAACATCATCCAAAGTTTTCTTTGCCGACTCCGTGTTAGGTGCTATAAGGTAGAACTGACCGCCCGCAGCTATTATCTTACACGCCTGCGGTAGTCCCAGATCTTTGAGCAGCCTAAGCGCCACGGCCTCAGTCAGCAACGATATCCTGAACGACCTTCCTCGCAAACGCTTGGCAACTCCGCCTCGACCAACCGAGGCTATACCATATATGTATTTCTGAATACCGGATATGTCCCCACAGACAAGAAGGAATCTGGGCGCGTTGTCATCCTTGACAAGCTCCTCGTCCCACCCGACTACCTCGTGATACTTATACATGCACGCCGCCAGCGCGCAGGTCGACTTCAAATGGTCGGATAAGCTAACATCCCGCATCTCCCTTGTCGTATCGCTCGGCACACACCAGAGGTACTTGTGCAAGAGGCCGGTCATCAAGTCGACCATGCCATCAAACGGCTCGCGGAAAAGCTCGCTAAACTCAGCGACAAAGGAGTCGACATGGCTCTCGTAGGTTCTCTCGTCGTGCTGATACCCAGGCTCTTGCGACTCGGGAAAAGAACTGCATTCATAGAGCTTTCCAAGCGGATATTTGGAGTCGGAACCGTCGTGTCCCGACCTGTCCGAGCGCCCCAACCTAATCTGTGCAAATACGCTGTCCAAAGGCGCCCGGCTTTGGAAGCCCTCAGCTCTCTCGCTCTCCGGCCTCTCAAGAGAGGAAAGGCTGTCCGCTCTACTGACCAAGTAGGCTAGAGTCCTCCGCCGAGGATCGGTCAGTGCCGACGGTCTCGCATTCGAAGGCATATTGTAGGCTTCGTGGTGATGTCCAACAAGGTCCTTAACCAAATCGACGTTGCGAAACGCATTTCTTTTCGCTTCTACAAACGCCGCGGACATTTCCCAATGACCGGCACGTTCCGTACGACCTCGTTGACAAAACTTCCCGATGTCGTGCAAAAGAGCCGCTAATAACACGGACTCATATTCGTGCGGCAAAATCTATTCCTCCTTAAAAACCTGGACCGGAAACTAATAAGCAGGCATTAAGAATAACTATGCATTTGTTTCTATGACAGTATAGAAGTTCCCTTCTGAAAACACAATGGTAACTGCAATTACCAAGTGACATTTGTTAAACCATAAAGAACTCGTTTATAGCCAAATATACACTGGCTTCCATTTGGTTCAATAAACCGTGGCAGTTGTTATTCGGGAAAACTGTGCCATTACCAACTCAGCAATTCGTAGATGCAGGATAACTGCTGCGCAATCTAAAACCGTTGATATTCGTGCATGATGACTCTATAAGGATCTACCGGTTATGAGCTGGCTACAAGTCACACGCGCAGATAATCGACAGTGGAACGGTAAGCGAGGACTCCGACCTGATAGGCTTGCAACTCTGCGAGCGAGGTGAAATGGCAGAAAAAGGTGGTCTCGCTCGCAACGGATCTGAGCTAAAAACGTGCCTTGTTCAAAAAATTACTCAAGAAGGAAGAAAAAAGTGTGTCTCGCTCGTAAAGTAGGATTTGTGAGCGTGGAGCTTGAGAGTACGATGCAGTTCGAAAAATCACAATTCCCGAAGGGTAATTAAAATTTGGTAGACCTCTACAAACAAGCGAGGTATGATGTTCTTCGGCATTTGGTACAAAGCGCCGGTTTGACAGTGGGCAAGAGTATTCTTATAATCTTGATAACCAACCGGAAAGGAGCGGCTGATGCTTAGGCCAGAGAACTTCTTCGACCTGGAAGGTTTCGAATTCAAAGCAGTTTTTGACGGCTGCGAATACGTCTGGGATGCCTTGAAAAACGTCGGTAGGTTCGCGCTGGAGTATATTACCAGCATTGATGGCAATTCCCAGATTCGCGGCACAGTTATGGAAGGTGCCTACATTGAAGATCGCGATACCGTTGTGATAGGCGAAGGAACTTTTGTAGAGCCAGGAGCTTACATAATAGGCCCGGCGATTATCGGCAGGAACTGCCAGATTAGAAACGGAGCATACATCCGAGGCGACGTAATCGTGGGTAACAACTGCATCGTTGGTCATGCTTCTGAGTTAAAAAACTGCATAATGCTCGATACGGCTCAGTGTCCTCACTTCGCCTACGTCGGTGATAGCATACTTGGCCGAAAAGTGAACCTGGGAGCAGGAACCAAGCTCTCAAACGTGCCCGTTCTTAGTTTCAGAGACGAAGAAACAGGCAAGAGGCCAACAATCAAAATCACGATAAATGGTAAGCTGTATGATACCGGATTGCCGAAGTTCGGGGCTGTGATCGGAGACGGTTGCCAAACCGGATGCAACACTGTAACCAACCCTGGATGTCTGATAGGGCCCAATACCCTAATATATCCAAACGTGTCGCTGAAGAAAGGCTACTATCCGGGCAACCGAATTATTAAGCTGGTGCAGGAGACCGTGGCGGTAGAGAGACATTAGGCATTCAGTTCGTGGCTCTAAACCGTAGATGACGATTCCAAATCGACCCATATTTCGCTAGACCAAACTTGAATATTTATTCGAGAATGTAGAGGTCTAGATAGCTCGGCTTAGTAAAAATAAATAAAAAAGCGTTACCGCTTGCCAATGCACACAATTTTCGCTATCTGCACGAAATATGCGTGCACTCTCACGTCATCCGTTAGCTCCGGATGAAACGCCGCGGCCAAGCAGTTGCCTTGCTTCACCATCACTATCTCGCCGGAGTCGAGGCGCGCCGTTACTTCTGCATCGCCGTAAACCTTAGTCACAATCGGCGCCCGGATGAAGACTGCACGAATGGGCTTGCTATCGCAGATCAACGGAATTGCTAGATCGGTCTCGAAGCTGTCCACCTGCCGGCCAAACGCATTACGGCGAACGGTAATGTCCATCAGTCCCAGACGATTTTGGTCGCTATCTTCAATATCCTTGGCCAAGAGTATCATACCGGTGCATGTGCCGAAAATCGGCATGCCCTCGGCTGCGCGTTCGCGAATCGCCTCATCTACACCATAACGGGCCATCAATTTGCCAACTGTAGTGCTCTCGCCGCCAGGAATGATCAAGCCATCGCAAAGCCGGATCTCTTCAGGAGTCCTTACGACTAACGCATCGACGTAGTCAAGCTTATTCAACATCTCGACATGTTTGGCAAAATCGCCTTGCAGTCCGAGCACACCTATCTTGACAACAAGTCGACACTCCTCAGCGTATTCAGGGCGACACGGACTCACAACAGCCATCTGACTACCAACCTCTTGTGGAGAGAAGTTCGTTCTCCTCAAGCCGCCTAATATCTATGCCCTCCATTGCCATGCCTAGGCCCTTCGAGAGCTCTGCGATTACATCCGGCTTGTCATAATGAGCTGTAGCTTCCACGATAGCTTTTGCGCGAGCAGCGGGATTTTCGGATTTAAATATACCTGATCCGACGAATATTGCCTCAGCTCCGAGCTGCATCATTAACGACGCATCTGCTGGTGTAGCTATACCGCCTGCAGAGAAGTTCGGCACGGGGAGTTTGCCGGTCCGGTGCACCTCAAGAACAAGTTCATATGGGGCGCCCAGGTTTTTAGCCTCAGCCATCAATTCATCCTCGCGCATGTTTTGTATCTTTCGGATGTGACTCATAACAGTTCGCATATGCCGAACTGCTTCAACGATATTTCCCGACCCTGCTTCGCCTTTAGTGCGGATCATTGCTGCACCTTCGCCTATTCGTCGCAAGGCTTCTCCCAAGTCTCGACAGCCGCATACAAAAGGCACATTGAACTGGTGTTTATCTATATGGAAGCTTTCATCGGCAGGAGTTAGTACCTCGCTCTCGTCGATGTAGTCGACTCCAAGCGCTTCTAGCACCTGCGCCTCAGCGAAATGCCCTATTCGGCACTTGGCCATCACTGGAATAGTAACGGCGTTCATGATCTCAATAATCTTCAGCGGATCGGCCATACGAGCCACGCCGCCGTCTCGGCGTATATCTGCAGGCACGCGTTCGAGTGCCATAACTGCTACGGCACCTGCTTCCTCAGCAATCTTTGCCTGTTCGGCGTTCGTCACATCCATTATGACGCCGCCCTTCAACATTTCAGCGAGTCCTACCTTGGTTCGCCATGTGGATTTCTGTTGCTCGGTCATATGTGGATCACCTTCGTACGCCAAGACATTTAGGATAGAATGCGCCGTACGCATTATCCCGCGGCGCTTCTTCTTGTTTCAGTTAACGATCAATACAAGCAATACAAACATTATAACAGATTCCGCTCTTCAAAACCAGAGGCAGCTAAATACCATCCAGAGGTGCTCACCGAAGAGCAAGTCGTCGTTGATCCAGATTAGAAATGCTGACAATAAAGTCTCGAACAAGATCATGTACTCGTGCTATCTGAAAGGCTAGATCAATACGGCGATAAGTTGTGATAAACAGCTCTACTATGAGTATTCAGCCGATCTTGCAAAGACAACTGTCACCAAACGGCGAGACGTTCGCCAGCAGGACCGCATACCAATATGATCGGACTTTTGGCGTGTTGATCTCGATTACTTGGTTATACGCGAGTAACCAGTCGATTGGTGAGGGAACCTAAGACTACCACCCGAACACGCTGTGGCTTCGCACCCACAAGGACTTTTAGTGCAACTTAACGCACTAAGACCGGACTGAGAACAAGCCGTGGCAAGTTTCGACGGTCAAAGTCTCGGCGCCAATCTGCCAAGTCGAACCTACAGAAACCGACTGGACCGGAACTTGGGGCTATGATTATGATTACGACTCCAACAACAGACTGATAGTGGCGACGCTTCCGAAGTCGGTTCCGGATCAGTCGACAAGTGGGCGTACGTGTATAACTGGGCCGGGGATCGGTTGCATCCGCCCGGTGATCGAACGCAG